>JAAUYB010007082.1_pt1 | contig 186510 bp, 98 predicted proteins | sample 7278071 | NCBI WGS metagenome assembly JAAUYB01 (sample SAMN14350121, study PRJNA611818) | marine sediment metagenome | isolation source: surface marine sediment (1.8m) | place: French Polynesia: Moorea | collected 2018-08
CAGCCGGGCGGCTAACAAGGCGGGACCCAGCGGTCCGTTATTGGGCTTGGCCTGCTCGCGAATGGGCATGTTGATCAGGGTAACTCGGGCGCCGCGCAGGGCATCGCCCGGAAGTTCGCGGGTGACTTCCGCCGGGTGGACATAGGGCTTTTTAAGGATTTGGGACAGGTCCAAAACATCGGGCATGACCATGGTCGACATAAAAGGGCTCCTCCCATTGAAACATGGCGCGGAATTACGCTACCATTCTAGCCTCTCATCGGCTGTAGCCGTTACAAAATAAAGACGCTTCAGGTTTTCGACCTCATCCGGGCGCCTTTTCTCATGTGATCAGACCATGCCTAATTTCTTCCGGCGGCGCCAAAGCGTAATACGGCTGACGCCCAGACTTTGCGCCGCTTCTTCCATGGAGCCGGCGGCCTGCTCCAGGGCGTTTTCAATTTGAGCTCGGGTCAGACGTTTACCGCGTTGAGGCTTTCCTGCCATGTTTTGCGCTTCCTGGACAACCTCCTCGGGGAGCGGCGCCACCTCGTGGAATTCGGGTAGGAGGTGTTCCGGTAAGACCTCCATACCCGAGCGCGTCACCGTGACGTATTCAGCCAGATTGATCAACTCGCGAACGTTACCGGGCCAGGGGTGGCGTTTCAGGCGCACCAGGAGTTCGGGGGTACAGCGCGCCGGTTCCAACTCATGCTGTTCGGCCGAGCGGGCCAGCATTTGCTCCCACAACAACTCGATATCGTTGGGACGATCGCGTAGCGGCGGCAGGAAGAAGGGGACCACGCGTAACCTGTACATCAGGTCCTCGCGGAACCTACCTTTGTCTGCCGCATCGCGCAGGGATGCATGGGTGGCCGAGATCAGGCGCACATCGGCGGCGTAGTCGCGCATACCGCCCAACGGTCGGTAGCGCCGTTCCTGGATCACCCTCAGCAGCCCGGCTTGTACGGCCAGGGGCATTTCGGCCACCTCGTCCAGGAACAGGGTACCGCCCTCGGCCTGCGCCAGCAGTCCCTCTTTGTCGCTTACCGCACCGGTGAAGGCCCCGCGTTTGTGGCCGAAGATCTCAGAGGCCAGGAACTCCTTGGACAAGGTGCCGCAATTCACGGCGACAAACGGTTTGCCGGCGCGGCGGCTCATGGCGTGCAGGGCCCGGGCCACCATCTCCTTGCCGCTGCCGGTCTCGCCGCGAATCAAAACGTTGACATCGGCATAGGCCACGGCGCGCATGCTGCTGAGCAAGGCGATAAAGCCGGGGTCCCGGGTCAGGATGCCGTGGAAATCCACGGTCTCCGAACCGGCACGTGGGAAAGAAGCGGTTTTGCCCGGCCGTAACATCTCCACCCCGCCCATAAAGGCGCCGTTCTCGTCGTGGATGGCGGCGGCGCGTTTCAGGGTGGGAATCTCGCGTCCCTCTTGGGTATAGTGGGAAATCTTCTTGTCGTGAATCTGACCGTAGCGTTTCAAACCGCAGCCCTGACCGCAACGCACGCAAAAGATGGCCTTGGAGCAGTGCTCGCCGACGACTTCCGAGGCGGGGAAGCCCAGCAGGCGTTCGGCGCCCGGGCTCCACCAGGTGATGACCTGTTCGGAATCCACGGCAAACCAGGCCGTTTCATTGTCCAACCGGCCGATTGCCGTGAACCAGTCTGTTGTCTCGGGTTGTTTCATTTCTTGATTCATGTTTCACCCGGTTTCAATTGTTTCGCCCAAAGTGTAACATAGAGCAGGGAAACCTGATGATCCTTTGCTTGTAAAAACCTTCATTCCCAGGGAAATGACCTCGGCCGCCGCGATTGGCATCGCCTTTGCTCTCGTAAACTGGGAAGCGACAAGATGATACGGGGGTAATCCATGATCTTCAGGCAGTTATTCGACAAAGAGACCAGCACCTACACCTACCTTCTGGCCGATGAGGAGACCCGCGAGGCGGTATTGATCGACCCGGTCAACGAACAGGTGCCGCGAGACCTCAAGCTGATCGGCGAGTTGGGACTGAATTTGCTGTTCACGCTGGAAACCCATGTCCACGCGGATCACGTTACCGGTTCCGGGGCCTTGCGCGAGGCGACCGGGTCTCAAATCGCCGTTCCTTCCGGAGCGGGCGTTCGCGGTGCGGACAGAGAATTGAGTCAGGACGACGTGATCCAATTCGGCAAGCATCGTCTGGTGACCATCGAGTTGCCGGGCCACACGGCAAGTTGTAGGGGTTTTCTGCTTGACGGCAAAATGGTTTTTACGGGCGATACCCTGTTCATAAGGGGGACGGGTCGAACCGACTTCCAAGGCGGCAGCGCCGCGCAACTCTACCACAGCATTACGACCAGGTTGTTTACCCTGCCCGAGGAAGTGCTGGTTTATCCCGGTCACGATTATCGCGGCAACACGGTCAGCACCATCGGTGAGGAAAAGCGCTTCAACCCCCGCCTGGCCGGCAAGTCCGTGGATGAGTACCAGGCGATCATGGCGTCTCTCAACCTTGCCAATCCAAAACACATTCACGAGGCGGTGCCGGGAAACCTACGCTGCGGCCTGGAGGCGCCGGAACAGGCATCCTTCCGCGAAATGGACGTGCACCCCGCCTGGGTTGCCGACCACCTGAACGACGTCACGATTCTAGACGTGCGCGGTCCCAAGGAGTACCACGGGGAACACGGTCACATCCCGGGTGCAATGCTCATTCCCCTGGGTGAACTCGATACGCGCCTGGACGAGGTGCCTCGCTGTAAACCCCTGATGGTGAACTGTCACTCCGGCGGGCGCAGCCTGAAAGCGGTGAAGATGTTACGCCGAGCCGGTCTGGCCAATGTATGGAATATTGCCGGCGGCATCCTGGCTTGGAACAAGGGCGGCTATACCGAAACGGCCCGCGTTTAAGGCGCGGTGACGAGAAGAAGGGAGCCGGCCGACGAAGGTCCCAAGCCGGCCCTTTCGGCTTTCCAATTCGGATGGTTGTCGCCGCTTTGTGGTAATAATATGGCTCTCCATGCAACGGAAAAGCGTTCGGATCTTTGGGAGGCGGAAGATTTCCGAGGCGGCGGAGGCCTTTTTTTCGATCCCGCCCTTTTTCCCGTGGATCAGTTTAGGGCGGACTCGATGGCAAGGGTGATCACTCTGTAATAATCGTGGTCCTCGCGATACCCCTGGGGGTTCCGGGCATCGCACTTGAGAACAATGACCATGTCCAGGGCCGGGACCACGCAGATGATTTGCCCACCCCAACCATCCGCGGTGAAGGTGAGCTGACCCGCCCGTTCAACCACCCACCATTGATACCCATAGCCTTCATTGACCCTTCTTGAAACATGATCTCGACTGGAAGCCGCAATCCAATCCTCGGAAATGACCACCTGGTCTTCCCATTTCCCCCGGTTAAGAAACAAAAAGCCGAGCTTGGCCATCTCCCGGGAAGTGAGACGTAAACCAAAACCGCCTATTTCCAGCCCGCTCGGATCTTTTCGCCAGGTGCCTGGGATGGGCAACATATAATCATTCCAGGAGGTATGTCTCTTGAGATCCGGTGTAAAGGGAATGCCCAGGGGCTCGAACAGGTTTTCTACGGCAAACCGGCCGGGGGATCGACCGGTAGCTGCCTTGATCAATGCCGAGAGGAAATGAGAATTGGCAGAGCTATACAGAAACCTCTTCCCCGGCAGGGACGACGTTCCTTTCTCCAGGGCGGCGCGGGTCCAATCACCTGAATCCATCCAGCCGTCCCAGAGGGTATTTTCATTCCAATTCAATCCCGTCGTGTGGGTGAGCACCTGCCGGATAGAAATGTTCCCGAATTCTGGATAGTCCGGCAAGTAATCCACCATCAGTCGGTCCACATGGGCGATGTCGCCGCGGTCGACGGCAATCCCGACCAGAGCCGATGAGATGCTTTTGGTGACCGACCAGAGCTCCGTCCTTTGGTCCCGCCCCCCGCCATGGTAATACCGCTCAAATACAAGGTAACCGTTTCTTACCAGAAGAATACTGCGAAAAAACACATCCTTCTCAGCGATCTCCTCGGCCGACGCCATTTTTGCCGGGTCGATATCGTGAGCTTCCATTGAGGCAACCTTCCAGTTTTTGGTCGGCCAATAGTCTCTTTCCTTCGCGGGCCAGTCATAACCTTCGGGAGGAACGATGCTTTGAGGGCGAATTCCGGATTGAGCTTGGACGATGGCTGAAAAGCTCAAAGAGAGAACGAAAAAAGTGAGGCAACCTGATTTTTTCACGAATTCCCCTTGGCGAAGTGTGCTGATCGATGCTTGTAGCGACATTCTGAGGTACGAAAAAAGGGTCGCGTGGTTTCAGCCGTCTTGGAATAGGGAATGCGGCGCGGCGCTGCCGGCCCGCTACATGGCCCTCCATCACGGATCACAAAGGCCGCGAGCCATGAAAAAGCGACCTTGCTCAGTTTGCCGCCGTTGGTTTCGGCCAAGCAGGCGTGGAGGTCATCACCGGAAACATATGGCTGTGAATGTCGCCGGCTATGGCATCGTAAGAAATGCCGGGAATGGCATGCCGGAAATCGAGAAAGTCAGTTGGAGGTCTCGGCCGAAACCACGGTTCGCCGTTGGATGCGCGCCCGCGACAAGAGGTAGGTTCCCGAAAAATTAACCGGGCCGATAACGGGCTGCGTCGATCTGGTGTTTGCGAATCAGTTCGAAGAACACACGCCGGTGCTTCCCGGCACATTTGGCGGCTTGACTGATATTGCCGCCGTTGACGGCCAGCACCCGCGTCAGGTAATCCCGCTCAAAGGCCCTGACGGTTCGCTCCTTGGCTTGCTGAAAGGGCTCCACCGGCTTGGGCTTGGTTAGCGGCAGTTCCAGATCCCCGGGTCGTACCTTGCCGTCTCGGCACAGCAAGGCGGCCCGCTGCACCACGTGCTCCAATTCGCGCACATTGCCGGGCCAGGCGTAATTGATCATCAGGTCAAGAGTTTCCCGGCCAAAATTCAGGGGCGTCTTTTCGAAATGACGGGCCGCACGCTCCAGAAAGTGCCGGGCCAGATAGGGAATATCCTCGGGACGTTCGCGCAGTGACGGCATCTGCACGGGCACCACATTCAAACGGTAGAACAGGTCCTCGCGCATATCCCCGCGAGCAACAGCATCCGCCAGATCACGATTGGAAGCGGCCAGCACGCGTAGATTGGCCTTGTGGAACTTGTTGGCGCCCACCGGCCTGTACTCGCCTTCCTGTAAGAAGCGCAATAATTTGACCTGAGCATGCGGGGGCAACGAATCGATTTCGTCCAGAAACAAGGTGCCGCCTTCCGCCATGCGCACCAGGCCCTCGTGAGGCGCATGCGCCCCGGTGAAAGCACCCCGTTCATGACCGAACAATTCGCTTTCCATCAGGTCGGCGGGAATCGCGCCGCAGTTCACGGGCACAAAGGCGCGGGAAGCGTGCTTGCTGAGATAGTGAATGGCGCGGGCGCAGACTTCCTTACCCGTACCGGTTTCTCCGCTGATCAACACACTGACGTCATAGGCGGCTACCTGTTGAATGCGGGTCAATACTTTTTCGAAGACTTTAGAAGGACCGATCACCAGACCAAGGGCCAACCTGGTGCGCAACATATCCGGTGAAGATGCATTTGCACTGCTCATATCAACACTCTTTAACTGGGGAAACTTTAAGATAAATAGATAGGTAATCGATGCCGCGATACAGATGGTTGAAGAAAATGAGATCAAGTGTTGTCTTGGAAAGCCATCCCGGCTTGAAGACCATGAAGTAATCGATGGAAATGATCTGTACGGATCCTGTACATCTAACTTAGACGGGACGTGGAAATAATTTCAAGAAATTTTTGCTTTTTTTTCTTTTTTTGGCCGGCAACGAACAATTTCGGCCCGATTGTGACTGTTTGTGCCATGCCTGAATCTCCTGAGCACGACCTGAACTCTGTCATACAGCTGAAAAGCCGCTCGTGGCGACTTCCCCCCATGGCCGGCTAAAAACAGCCTACCTTGCTCCAATGTCGCTTAAACCCCGGCGGGCACGGGGTTCAGCCTCTTTTCCCCCTCGCACCGCCTGGCTGAAAACAGCACACTCTTCTTTGTAAACCGTTGATCGACAAAGGTTTCGGGGTTGGCCCGGGGTTTGCTCTTCAGGGGAGCAAGTCTTTCCGAATCGGGGGAACCATGCGTTTCAAGACACCCTACGCCGCGGACATTCTCGCCTATCTGGCCCGCCACCCCGGCGCCCAGGACACCCTGGACGGCATTCTGCACTGGTGGTTGATGGAGCGCCTGATCGAAATACACAAACCCAAGGTGGAAGCCTCCGTGGACGAGTTGGTGGAGCGCGGTTATCTGCTGGTGGTGGGCAACGAACGCACCGGCCGCTTCTACCGCTTCAATCCCGATGCGGCCGGAGGCGAGGCATGACCGAGGTCACGGGATATGTCGCCGGCCGGTTGGTGGAAGATCTCAGCTTCAGGCCGCTGGAACCCCGGGAGTACCGCGTGAGGCTGGAAGGTCATCGCGGCGAGGGTATCCGCAAGGAAGGCGGCTTCTTCTGCTTTCCCAAGGTGCCGCCGGGAACCTATGTCTTCCATGCGGAGGGCCGGGGCTTCCGCGCCTACCGGCAGGAAGTCAAGGTAACCGACGCCCCGCTGGTGCTGCGGCCTCCCGGGGAAAACGAGCTGTGGGTGACCGTGACCGCCTCGCGGGACACCCCGGACTTCCGCGAGGTTCAGTTCAAGGCCGTCAACCTGACCCGCGTCATCCGTGCGGGCGCCGCCGTTTTGGGCAAAGGCCTGGAAACCCGTCTTTTGCACGCCATCGGGCCCGGCGAGGAAGCCGCCGCCCGGCTGGAACCGGGAGATCCCATCGCGACGGGCAGCATTTTACGGTTGGTGCGCGAGCATTCCTGCCGCATGCGCTTCAGCCCGTTCCACCTGTTCAACACCGGCATGTTGTCGCTGGTAGGAAGGATTACCCGGGGTGTAACGCCGGACCCCGGCGCCTCTGCCCGCATCACCCATATCGACGACCGGCCGCTGAAGGCGCGGCTGGTCAACGGGGCCCGCCTGTTGGTGGTGGGCGGCAGATCCCCGGTGATCATGGGCAGTGAAAACGACCTGGTTTGTCCGGTAGACGGTGACGGTAACTTTCACCTCTACCTGCCCGCCGCCCTGGTGAATGTCAACGTCACCATTGCCATTGAATCCGCCGGCATCCGGCACACATACACCGAGCCCGGAGGCGGCGGTCGTCGCTTCCGCAAAATCGATCTTTTGGAAACAAGCCGGGAGACTGAGGCTCTGAAATCTTAACCGAACTACTTGAATGATTAAGGAAGGTAGATCATGCCCGAATATTTAGCACCAGGTGTCTTTGTGGAGGAGGTCTCCTCAGGCAACAAACCCATCGAAGGGGTCGGTACCTCTACCGGCGCCATGGTGGGCCGGGCGTTGAAGGGCCCGGTGGATCAGCCGATGCTGGTCACCAACTTCAGTCAGTACGTCAGCATGTTCGGCTCCTACAAGCCGGACTATTACCTGACCTACGCCATGCAACAATTCTTCTTCCAGGGCGGCAAGCGCTGCTACGTGGTCCGTGCTTTCAAAGCAGGCAAAGACGACGGCATCGCCAAGGTCGAGTTGAAGAGTTCCGGAAAGGCTCTCCTTGAGGTTTCCGCCAACAGTCCCGGCCTCTGGGGCAACAAGCTGCGCGTGAGCACCGGTCCCCCGCCCCTGGACCCGTTGGACCCGGACAACAAAGCCAAACGCTTCAACCTCTATGTGGAGCAAAACGTGGACGGCAAGTTCCAACCTCTGGCCGGCTTCGAGGCGCTGTCCTTCAAGGAAACCACCGATGAGGGCCTGCCCAATAAAGGTTACGTGGAACGAGAGATCAACGACGCCAACCCCTACATCGCGGTAGAAATCAAAGACCGTCAAACCACGACCGCACCCGCCGAATGGCTGGCCTCCGGCGATGTCTTTACCGCCGTGGACAGCACGGGCGCGCCGACCCATGATCTGGCCGTGAAGGCGGGCATCGAGGCAGACGACCTGATCGTGGAACTGATCGAGGATCCGGCCGACGCCACCAAAACCAAACTCAAGGTGGTGGGACCCGACCCCACCGATCCCACCAAATTGAAAACCGAAGAACAGGATGTGGACCTGGCCAAGCTGGATACCGCGGCAGCCGGCACCTTCCTGGAGGCTCCGAAGAAACTGGCGGGCGTCACAACCAACCCGGTCAGGGGCGCACTGGACGGCAGCTTCAAGGAAGGCGTCAGCGACATCATGAAGGGCGGTAACGAGGGTGCCGGCCTCAGCGGCAACGACTACATCGGCCGCGTGGGCACGCGCACCCGACCCGCCACGGGCCTGAATGCCCTCACTCTCATCGACGATATCAACATCGTGGCCATCCCCGACCTGCACGCGGGTATCACCACGGGCAACACCCGCGATGCGGCCCTGCGCGCCATGAACTACTGCGACGGCCGTGCCGACTGCGTCTACCTGGTAGACCCCGACAAGGGACTCAGCCCGCAAGGGGTGCGCGACTACAAGCAGGGCACCGGCAAGTTCAAGGGCAACGCCTTCGCCAGTTCTTATGCGGGCATGTACTATCCCTGGATCTGGATCAGCGATCCGCTCACGGGCAACCGCAAGCTGTTCCCGCCGTCGGCCGTCGCCATGGGCACCTATGCCGGCACCGATATCAAACGCGGCGTGCACAAGGCGCCCGCCGGTACCGAAGACGGCAAGGTCAAGGTGGCCGTGTCCATCGAGCGCGAGATCACCAAGGGCGAGCAGGAGATCCTCAACCCCATCGGCATCAACGTCATCCGCAAGTTCCCCGGCAGCGGCATCGTGATCTGGGGCGCGCGCACCGTGTCGTCCGATCCCGAGTGGCGCTATATGAACGTGCGGCGCTTGTTCCTCTTCCTGGAAAAGTCCATCGACAAGGGTACCCAGACGTATGTCTTCGAACCCAACGACACCACTTTGTGGGGTCAGATCACCGCCAATGTCTCGGCCTTCCTGCGCGTGCAGTGGTCCGAGGGCAAACTGGTGGGCACCAATCCCGAGGAAGCCTTCTTCGTCAAGTGCGACGAGGAAACCAACCCGCCCGAGTCCGTGGACCTTGGCCGCGTGATCACCGTCATCGGTGTGGCGCCCTCCAAGCCGGCTGAATTCGTCATCTTCCGCATCAGTCAATTCCGGCCCAATACCTAAGCGGGAAGTGAGGCCATGGCAAGACGCGATACCGATCCCTATGCCGCTTTCAACTTCAAACTGGAGTTGGGCGGCATCACCCAGGGCGCCTTTTCCGAGTGCTCCGGGTTGAGTGTGGAGGCCGATGTCATCGAGGACCGCGACGGTACCGAAAAACCATTGAGCGTTCGCAAGCAACCCGGCCTGTTCAAGTACACCAATGTGACCTTGAAACGGGGTATCACCAAGGACAAGGCGCTGTTCGACTGGCTCAAAAAGGGCATCGACGGCGATGTGGACCGCAAGGACACGGTCTCCATCGTGGTCAACGACGAGAAGGGCAGCGAGGCCGTGCGCTGGAACCTGCTCCAGGCTTTTCCCAACAAGTGGACGGGCCCGGACCTGAAAGCCGCGGGCGGCACGGAGTTGGCCGTCGAGTCCATCGAATTCGTCTGCGAAGCCGTGGAATGGGCCTGAAGACAATTGAAGAACATCATCGACATGGAGGCATATCATGGCGAGACGCGATACAGACCCCTACGCCGCGTTTAATTTCAAGCTGGAACTCGGCGGCATTACCCAAGGGGCCTTTTCCGAATGCTCCGGGCTGAGCGCCGAGGGCGACATCATCGAGTACCGTGACGGTTCCGACAAGAATCTCCACGTACGCAAACAACCCGGACTGTTCAAATACACCAATATTACGCTGAAACGAGGCATCACCAAGGACAAGGCGCTGTTCGACTGGCTCAAGAAGGGCATCGACGGCGATGTGGACCGCAAGGCCACCGTGTCCATCATCGTCAACGACGAAAAGGGCGCCGAGGCCGTTCGCTGGAACCTGCTCGAAGCCTGGCCCAACAAGTGGACCGGTCCCGACCTCAAGGCCACCGGCGGCACGGAACTGGCCATCGAGTCCATCGAATTCGTCTGTGAAGCAGTGGAGTGGGCATAATGTTACAAACTGAATACCAATTTATGCTTCCCATGGGTTACGTGGACAAGGAAGGCCGGTTGCACCGCGAGGGCACCATGCGCCTGGCCAACGCCCGCGACGAGATCGCCCCGCTGGAAGACCCCCGCGTGGCGCGCAACAAGGCCTACCTGGTAGTCATCCTGCTGGGCCGCGTCATCACCAAACTGGGCGATCTCAAAAGTGTCAACCCCGGCGTCATCGAGAACCTGTTCTCGGCTGACCTGGCCTACCTGCAAGACTTCTACTGGCGCATCAACGCCAACGGACAGTCGCGCGTTACCGTCAGTTGCCCCGAGTGCGATAACTGCTTCGAGGTAGACGACAACGTGACGGCCGGGGGTGAGTTGGTGGGGGTATAGCGCGTTACCCCCGGGAAGAGCTCACCCGTGAAGTGGCCTTTCTGGCCTATCACTTTCACTGGTCCAAGGAAGAAATCATGGACATGCCGCACCGCGAGCGGCACCTCTGGGTCAAGGAGGTTTCCGGCATCAACCGGGAAATCAACGAGGCCGCGGAGGAGGCCGCCCGTCAAGCGGTGCGGTCGGCGTAAGAGGATGTTATGACAGCCAAACCCGGCATTGCCATCGCAGAACAGGTTCGCTTGCCGCCCGAGGCCGTGGTCCCCAGTTTGGGGATTCTGGGCCTGGTGGGCATGGCGGAACGCGGCCCGGTGAACCGGCCCGTACGGCTCACCTCATCGGGCGCCTTCCTGGCCGTCTTCGGTGATCTGGTCGGGCACAGTTATCTGGCGCCTGCCGTCCATGCCTTCTTCCTCAACGGCGGTCAGGCTTGCCGGGTGGTGCGCGTCGTCCACCCGCAAGATCGGCCCGCCTCTCTGGACCTGGGCGTATTGACCGGCGGCCTGCTGCCCTTGCGGCTGACGGCACGTTCTCCGGGTGAGTGGGGTAACGCGATCGAGGTCACCGTGTGGGGCATGTCCGACCGCAAGATCGAACTGGGCCGTCTGCAAAGCGGGGAACCGTTGCGTAGCGCCCTGATCCGCTTGAGGGACGGACACTCCGACCCCGTCTATGTCTTCGACCAGGCCATGCCAGTCTGTAAACGGCTCGACGAGGATCAGGCGGCCGCCGAGGCCCGCTTCAACGAGGACGCGCGCATCTTCGCACGGGGGTTCAAGCTGGAGGTTCGCCACGGCAACCGGCTGGAAACCTTCGATCAGTTGAGCATGGACCCGCGTCACGAGCGTTTCGTCTGCAAGGTGATCGACGGCAACGGCTTCTACACGGACCCGCAAGACCGCAAGCGCGAGGGACTGAGCACCCTGGTGACCGCCGAATTGATCGGTGACGCACCGGATTACGAGCCCCGCCGCGATATCTGGCGGGGTTGTCTGGCCGGGGGCGCCGAGATGCGGGCGCCCCTGCCGAAAGCGGAAGCCTACACGGGCTACCGGGGACCCCACGGCCGACCCCTGTTCGACAATCTGGGCAAGCGTCCCCCCAAGGGTCTGGCTTGCCTGGAGGATGTGGCCGAGGTGGAAACCATTGCCATTCCCGACCTGGTCCTGGCCGGTTCACCGGCGCGCCGCCAGGCGGATACCCGCTCGGGTCCCATCTGGCAAAAGGAACCCGGCAGGCGCGAAAACCACACCCAATACGAGGAGGGGTTACGCCACCTGATCATCCACGCCGAACGCGCCGCGCCGCGCTTCGCCATTCTGGATCCGCCCAGGCCCACCGGCATGGACCGGGGCATCCGCACGCTCACCAACCTGGTTCGCAATTTCCACCTCTATAGCGGCGCCCGCAACGGCGCCGTCTACCATCCCTGGTTACGTCTCCCCTACCCCGGTAAAGGCGACCTCTGGGTACCGCCGTCCGGGCACGTGGCCGGCATCTACAGCCGCACCGTCCATGAACGGGGATTGGGCGCCGCGCCCGCAAACTACTTCCTCAGCGGCGCTACGGCCTTGCAGGTGGGTTTGACCCACGGCGAGCAAGGCCTGCTCAACAGCAAAGGCGTCAACTGTTTGGACTGCGTGCCCGGCAAGGGCGTACGCGTTTGGGGCGCCAGAACCCTGTGGTACGGCAATACTCCCAAGGATGTGCGCTGGACCTATGTCAGTGTACGGCTGCTCTACCTGCGACTGGAGCGCTTCATTCGTGACACCCTGATGGAGGCCGTTTTCGAGCCCAACGACCCCGATCTTTGGGACGAAATCGCCGCCACTCTCAGCCTCTTTATGAACGAACTCTTCCTTGCCGGTGATCTGGCCGGGACCACCGAAAGCGAGGCCTACTTCGTGAAGTGCGACGAGGAAACCAATCCTCCCGAATCGGTGGACCAGGGCCGTGTCATCGCCCTGCTGGGCTTTGCGCCCGTACTGCCCGCCGAGTTCATTCTGGTCACCATCACCCGCCACGAGGACGGCGTCCTCTTCAACACCGATTCCATTCTCAATCCCACGGAGGTTTAACCCATGCCCCGCCGCGAGACCGATCCCTATCCCGGCTTCAACTTCAGGCTGTCGTTGAACATGGTGCTGGTCGGCGCTTTCACCGAGTGCACCGGCCTTCAGGTGGAAAAGAAGTTCGAGACCCTGAACGAGGGCGGCCGCAACTCCTGCACCCTGCTCTTCCCCAGCCACACGTCCCACAACAACATCACGCTCAAGAAGGGCGTCACCCGCTCCAACCTGCTGCAAGCCTGGATGGGCAGCGTGACCAGCGGCATCTTCCTGCTGAACCCGCGCAAGCTGATCAACAACATCGCCATCCGGCTCACGGATGAAAAGGGCAAACGCGTCAAACGCTGGCAACTGCTGAACGCCTTTCCCGTCAAGTGGTCCGGGCCCGACCTGAAGGCCGCCGGCGGCTCCGACATGGCCGTCGAAACCCTGGAAATCGCCTGCGAGGGCTTCAAAGTCCTACCGCCCCTGTAAACTGAAGAGGAAACCATGCCTATCCAAACCACCATCGGCGACGTCACCCATACGCTAACCAGCCTGCTGAAGGACGGGCAGGACCCAGCCTTCTTCGAGGTCACCTCGGTCAGCCCCGCCGACTTCGGCAACCGCTCCGACGGCAAACCGCTGGTCAATCTCTTCCTCTTCCACCTGGAGCCCAACCCCATGAAACCCGGCGCGAGTCGGCAGGTCACCGGTCAACAAACCCGCCGCCGCGAGGCCCTGGAACTGCACCTCTTCTACCTGATGACCGCCCTGGCCAACGACCTTGCCGACGAGCACCGCGCCCTGGGCACCGCCATGAGTATTCTGCACGGTTTCACCCAGATCGAGCCGGACCGCCTGAAAGGAGCCCTCGCCCACCGGGAAGACGCCCTGAAGTTGGACCTCTGCGCCTATACCATCGAGGACCAGACCCGGATCTGGGGCGCCCTGGGCAGCACCTACCGCCTGGGCATCTTCTACCGCGTCCGCGTGGTCGCCCTGGACACCGGTATCGAAATCATCACCCCGCGCACCGACCGTGTAGACAACACGCTACGGCCCGCTCTCCCGGAGGTCAACCCATGACCCCCTACGAACACCATGTGGACTATCTATACGACCTCTTCGCGGTATTGGATCATCGCCTGGCCGCCCGTTTACGCAAGCCCGAGGAAGGCATCAACAAGTTCGCCGGGCTCACCGTCACCCGCGAGGAAGCCGAAACCGCCCTGACCGGCGCCCTGCAAGGCAAGTCAGGCGCGGCCGTGGTTCACCGGGACCGGGAGGCCCGGGCACAGGAAGCGGAACGCATCACGACCGCCAGGTTGGAAGCGTCCCTGAACATCGACCGGATACCCGCCCTCTATCGCCTTGCCTGTATCCTGAAACTCACCCACTTCGAGTTCAACGTTTTGACGCTGGCCCTGGCAACTGCCTGGCAGCCCCATTACCGCAAGCTGTTGGGATTTCTTCAGGACGATATCAACGCCGTCGAACCCCGCATCGCCTTTTGCCTGGACCTTTTCTGCACCTCGCCCGCCGAACGCGCGGAGTGCCTGCCCGCCTTCTACGCGGACGCCGCCTTGCGCCGCTACCGTCTGGTTCACCTGGTAGACGCCGACAAACAACCCCTGGTACGCTGCATGGTGCGCCTGGACGATCACCTGCTTCACGAGGCCATGGGCCACGGGCTATCGGACGCAGCCATCGAACCCTGGTGCCGGACGGCGAAGGCCGACGGGCACACGCGGGTGTCCGAGCACCTGCCCCTGGACCGGCTGTTGGACGGCGGCCTGGCGGGCCGCCTGTTCCATTTCTACGGACCGCGAGGCGCGGGGAAACTGGATCTGGCCCATCACCTGGCCGCCCGCGAAAACAGGCCCCTGTTCCACCTGACCATGGACCGCTTCCAGGCAGCCTGTTCGCACCCGCGAGACGGCGCCGCCCGAGTGATGCGTCAGGCCCTGCTATACGGTGCGCTGCTGTACATCGAGGACAGGGATAACCTGCTTGCGGGTTCGGGCAATCACCGCCACGCCTTGATCGGCATGCTGGAAGGCCACCAGGTCCCCGCCGTTCTCGCCGCCGAGCGCGCCTTGCCCCTGGAAGATCTCCCGGCCGGGCGTCTCTTCCGCCTGCACTGCGCCGCCGGCGACTACACGGCCAGGTTGCAAGCCTGGACCACGGGGCTGGACCGCGTGACCCAAGCCAAGGCCGTCGAGGCGGCTCTGTTGGCCGACCGTTTCTCCCTGACGCCCGGCGCCATCTCCCGCGCCATCATCCGGGCAACCCAGAAAGCGGCCCTGGCGGGTCGACCCGTCACCACCGATGACTGCTTCGCCGCCTGCCGCGAACTCTCGCGCACGGGTCTGGAAGATCTGGCCCGGAAGATCACCCCGGCCTACACCTGGGACGATATCGTCATCCCCGCCGATACCCGCAATCAACTGGAGGAAATCTGCGATCAGGTCATCCTGCGCCGCCGCGTCTACGAGACCTGGAAGCTGCACCACAAACTGGCGGGCGGCGCCGGTCTGGTCGCCCTGTTCTGCGGTCCGTCCGGCACGGGGAAAACCATGGCCGCCGAGATCATCGCCCATCGCCTGGGCCTGGAACTGTACAAGATCGACGTGTCCTCCATGATCAGCAAGTACGTGGGCGAAACCGAAAAGAACCTGGAGCGCCTGTTCCGGCAAGCCCAGGGCGCCAACGCCATTCTTTTCTTCGACGAAGCGGATGCTATCTTCGGCAAGCGCGGCGACCTGAAGGACGCCCACGACCGCTACGCCAACATAGAGGTCAACTACCTCTTGCAACGCCTGGAAAGTTACGAGGGCGTGGCGATCCTGGCCACCAACCTGGCCAAGAACATCGACGAGGCTTTCGTGCGCCGCCTGCGGCACGTCGTGCGCTTTCCCTTCCCGGAAGCCGTGCATCGCCGACAGATTTGGGCCAAGACCTTCGGCTCCCGCGTGCCGCAAGCCGACGATATCGACCTGCACTTCCTCGCCGAGCGTTTCGAACTCGCGGGCGGCGCCATCCGCAACGCCGCCGTCAACGCCACATTCCTGGCCGCCGCCGAAGGCAGTCTGCGCATGGCCCACCTGATCCAAGCCGTGCGCCGCGAGTACCAGAAGATGGGCCGCCTTTGCCTGAAGAACGACTTCGGCCCCTACTTCCACCACATCGACACCGGCTTCGAGGAGGTGACCGCATGAACCGGCCCGCAACCATCATCGGCGCCCACCGCCTCACCCGCCGCCTGGAGAAGCAGGCCCCGGGCGAACGCTACGCCGATATCCAGGGCAACCGCCTCACCCGCTTCGCCGACAACTTCCTGGTCAAACGGCAATTCGGCCTGAAACCCTTCTTCTTGGATTTCTACGACCACCTGCGGACCCGCTTCCAAATCACAAAGGAGCGGCCCCTATCCCGTTCAGAGATGGTCTACAACGTGCCGCAACCCATTGTCCCCGACGTCAATGTAAAGGTAGGCAGTTGGTTTTTACCCATGATCCTGGCCGGCCTGGCCTCCCAGATTCCGGCCCGGGCATCCACGCCTCCCCAGGTATTCTTGAACCGGATCTATCAGACCATCGATGCCCGTTCCATCACGATCGATGTGCAACCCGGCGTCGTCGGACCGCCGGGCGTTCGCACGATCGGCCGGTATGGGGTGGAGAGGCTCAATACAGCCGTTGGTTCATCCTTGGCGCGGGAATGGGAACGTTTTTTCACCGCTGAGAACGCAAAGAACGCTGAGGTAAGAAGAGAGAGCCGGTTCCTCGATCGAGCTTCGGTTCTGCGTCATTCATCGGCTTCTTCGTTTGTTGGGCTCGGAAGAAGGGATTTTAACCACAGAGTTGGTGATGCGCCGCGGCGCACTAAATGGCCGGGAAACAAGAGCCAGGCCCAGGAGCGTCGACTATCAGCTATTGAGCTGGGATTCGTAGCGGAGGAAATTTTGCCACAGATCGCTCAGATCTGCGCAGATCTGAGCGATCTGCGGCTAATCCCTTTTATTTCAGCAGCTTCTTGGGATTTATCTTTTCGAGGGCAAAAAGAGGGGAATGAGCGTTTCTTCTCCACTCATCTTCCCGGTAATGATCGGGTGTTTCGATCCTTTGACCGGCCTGGGAGAGTTTTGGGTTCGGGGATGCTTGGAACTCCTTTGGGTTCGTTGGATAGAGCGGAGATTGGGCGTTTTTATTCCTCGCGTCTTCTGAGCCGAGATCGTGTGCTTCGATCCTCTGATCGGTTGGGGAGGATTTTGGGCGAGAGGGTTTTTGGAACTTCCTTTAGCTCGATGAATAGGGAAGAGATCAGGCGTTTTTATTCCTCGCATCTTCCGGCCCGGGACCGGGTACTTCGATCTTCTGGTTGGTTTGGAAGAATTTGGGAAGAGAGGGCACAGAGGACACAGAGGGGGCCAGATAGAGCGAATACTCCTGATCTTTTCTGGTTTTCACGAGTTGTTGGTGGCGAGAATTTTGGGTTTGGAACTGGTTGGAGCAGAAATCATTTAGAAAGCCTCTACATCGGCGGGACCAATCAATCATGGAAGCAATCTCTTTTCAGTTCTCTCCATATCGGCAATGACGATCGATGGGCAGGGTCATGGCTTCTCGGAAACCCCTCTGTGACCTCTCTTCCCTATTCCTTCTTGAATCTAACGCTACCTATGCCTTTGGTCCGGAGCAAGAATTATTTAGAGAGCCTTCACATCGGCGGGACCAATCAATCCTGGAACCGATCTCTTTTTTCCAACCTTCTAATAAGCAGACTTCACCATCACCGGACCGGGTCATGGCTCCTATCGAACCCCTCTGTATTCTCTGTAGCTTTCCCCTTCTTGAATCATGCGATATCGGCCGCCCCATCTCGAAGCCTCGAAAGATTTTTTCACCACGTAGATCACAGACAACACGGAGAAGAGTTTTGGGCGCGCCTCACCTCCGAGTATCTTTTTGCCGGTGGTCCCGTATTCAACTCCTCCGGTCTATTGGAAAGATTTTGGGAAGAGAGGGCACAGAGGACACGGAGGGGGCCGGCCGGAGCGATAGCTTTTGTTTTTCCCAAGTTTCTACAGATGCACGGTGGTGATCATTCTTGGGCGGGAACAAACTGGGATCAAAAGTACTTAGAAAACAACTACCACATCGGCGGCATGGACCGGAGACGGCAACAAAACCTCCTTGCCAACCTCCATCTCGACAGATTCAATCACCGGACCGAATCTCAACTCCTATCGAACCTCTCAATGTTCTTAGTGTTCTCTTTGGTGAAATCCTCCCTAAATAGAGCGACATCTCTGCACCGGCCGGGAACTGCCTTCCCTTACGGATTTCCCTCAGCGTTCTCAGCGGTGAAAAATCTTCTTTCCCATAGCCGGTATCACCCCTACGCCTTGGCAAAAACCTGGAACACCGACGACCTGAGGACACTCTCCTCAACCATACAAACCATGAATTCCCAGGTCCCCTCCACGGACCGTAGCGAGCCTCACCAACAAACGGAGAACCACACCGATTTCACCACGGCCGTCGCGGACCTCCACCGCTGGGGCATCAGAACCCGAGTGGAACGCTTCACCACCTTGTTCCCCATCTTCAGGGACCTGCACGATCAATGGTTCGAAGGACTGAGGCCCGGCACGCTCCAGCACCGAACAAACCAAAACGGCCCGATAACCCGGACGCACCGAACCACCGAAAACCGTCAGGAAACAAGGGCCCGTTCACATGCCTGGGAAAGAAACGATCACCTCACCAATCTCACCGATCTTCGTAGGTGGGGAGGCGATCTATTCCTAGCCGAACTGCTCGATATCAAGCCAAGACTGGAACGCATGTTCACCGCCGAGAACACAAAGAACGCGGAGGAAAGAGAGCACGCCGGTGAATACGATCGAGCTCATCCCTTCCCAATATCCCATATCTCTATAGGTCCTGAAATAAATAAGTTCAGCCATGGATGGGAACCTGGAAATTTCTATAAAACCGCCTCGTCCACATTCCCTGTTGTCAAAGATCTCTACTCCCAATGGTGGCCGATTTACGCCGCGTTATCGACATCGAGAGCCTGGTCAGCCCCGGCCAGATACCAAACACCCCAATTCTCCAACTGGTTCGAAAAAATAAGGGAAGAGAGGACACGGAGGACACGGAGGGTTCCCGAAGCAGCCGGAACCACACTTCTCACAAAACGATTCTCAGGCAGCCGGCAGTTAAAAGAAAAATCAAAACAAGAAAGAACCCAAATAAAAAACCTCTATATCGACCGGAAAGATCCAAGAACAAGACCATGGCTCCTCGAAACCCCCTCTGTGTCCTCTCTTCCCTTATTCTTCCTAAACCAAAGCATACCCATACACATAACCAGAACCGGGAAAGAGCCGAACCAAAACCTTTCTCCAAGATTTTCCTCAGCGTCCTCAGCGGTGAAAAATTCTTATTCCCACTGGCAACCGACCTATGCAAGATCCACCGCATCGAGCATCGTAATCCAACAAACAATCCCCTCTCCCCTCTCTTCCTCTTCTTCTCCGCGGCCTCTGTGTCCTCTGTGGCAAAAAAATCTTCTCCAAGCCAACCACACCAACATCCAAACCAGCTTCGCCACCTGGAAAGCCCGCAATCACTACGAAACCCTCTCCCGCCGGCAGATCCAACTCAGCTTGAAAACGGACTCCGGCGCCACCTACGGCAAACAGGCCATCATCCAAAAAGCCGTTCCCGACCGCATGGGCCGCACGCAACAACCACCGCCAACCCCGGCAATCGCTCAAACCCAAGAACCCGCACCTACACCACAGTCCGTTTTCCCCAGCGAGCCGACCGGTAAGGAACGGGAAGGCCTTCTGAAAATGATCCGTAAGGAAATCAGTGACCACGCCGCCGCGCAAAACCCGCTGGACCAACTCGATTCCCAAGACATGGCGCAACTCTGCGACGCCGTCTACCGCCACCTGCAACGCCGCCTGACCCGCGAAAAAGAACGCCGGGGCATCTAGGAGATTCTTTTATGGCACTACCCTCACTCCGCAATCTGGGCCTGGATAAACTGCGCATCACCAATCTGGACACGCGCAAGCACTTCGACGTGATGTTCAACCCCACCAGTTACAGCCTGGACGACAGCAACACCTGGGAACAACAGAAACGGGTACGGGTGAAACCGGAACTCCAGTTCACGGCCCAGAACCTCAAGAAGATTTCCATGGAACTGTTCGTGGACACCTACGAAACCTCCATGACGGGCCGCCCGGACGACGTGCGTGAACACACCGACAAGATGGCCAAACTGATGGAAGTAAGCTTCGACACGGGTGACGGCGGCCGGCCTCCCCTGCTGGCGTTGAGTTGGGGCAAGGCCAATCACACCTCCGACTTCCCGCCCAAGGTGGTTCTGGAGAGCCTGAAGACCGAGTACATCCTATTCACCCGCAAGGGGCTGCCGGTTCGGGCCAAGATGTCGGTCACCTTCCTGGAGTTCGTGGACCTGGACTCCGAGCAAAAAGGAAAGCCTCGTCAGAAATCCTTCCCCTGGCAGCGCTACACCACCACGGGCGGCGAAAGTCTGAGCGGCATTGCCGCGCGTTTCTGGCGGCAACCCACCCGCTGGCGCCTGATTGCCGAAGCCAACAATATCGACAATCCCCGCTTACTGCCCGCCGGCATCACCCTGCGCATCCCCGCTGTCAACTAGGTCACGGAGTTCGCTATGGTCAAAGTCACCACCGTTTCCCCTCATTTCAAGATCAAACTGGGCGGCAAACTGCTGGACACCAAAACCGCCAAGGACGTTCTGCGCGTGGAACTGTCGGACTATCTGGAAGGCGCGGCCACCTTTACCCTGCTGGTGAATATCTGGGATGCGGACCGCCAGGAATTCAAGCTGATCGACGACAAGAAGTTCGCGGAAGGCGTGAAGATAGAAATCATGTTGGGTTACGTGGAAAAAACCGTCTCCCTGATCAAGGGCGAAATCACCGGTTTGGAGCCTCAGTTTCACGACGGCGAGTCGCCCACCATGGAAGTGGTGGGTTACGACCTCTTGAGCCGCTTTCAGCGCGGGCGGGTCTCGCGCACTTTTACGGATAAAAAAGACAGCGACGTGGCCAAACTGATTGCCCGCGAGTTCGGTCTGAAGCCCCGCGTGGACGACACCGGCGTGGTGCACAAATACCTCTTCCAACGCAACCAGTCCAACATCGATTTCCTGAGAGACCGGGCGCGGCGCATCGGCTACGAGCTGAACATCGAGGACGGCCAACTGCGCTTTCGCAAGAAGATTGCGGACAAGAAGGAAACCCTGGAACTGGAATACGGCCGCCTGCTGCGCAGTTTCTACCCGCGCCTGACCACCATCGGCCAGATTACGGAACTGTCGGTGCAGGGTTGGGACCCCATGACCAAGAAACCCATCGCCTTCAAGGCGCAGAAATCGCACCTCAGCAACACCATGGGCGGCAAGAAACACGGAGTGGCGGTAGCCGTCAAGGCCTTCAAGAAACGCGAGGATCGCATCGTGGACATTCCCGTACGCTCCAAGCAGGAAGCTACCCAAATCGCCAAGGGCATGTTCAACGACGTTGCCCTGGACTATATCAACGGCGAAGCGGTCAGCGTGGGCGACACCCGCATCCGCTCGGGCGAGGTGGTCAAGTTGACCAAGATGGGCAAGCGTTTTTCCGGCCGTTACTACATCACCCAATCCACCCACACCGTGGACCGCGTCGACGGTTACGTGACCCGCTTCAAAGTAGAGAGGAACGCGACATGAACGAACTGATGGACCTTCTGATAGACGAACGCGAGGAAACCGTCCGCAGGGGCCGCGTCTTCGGCGTGGTGCCCGCCGTCGTCACCAACAATGTGGACCCCGATAACCTGGCCCGTTGCAAGGTCAAATACCCCTGGCTCAATGACACGGACGAGAGCTACTGGGCCCGCCAGGCGCTGTTGATGGCGGGGAAGAAACGGGGCACCTTCTTCCTGCCGGAGGTGGGCGACGAGGTGCTGGTGGCCTTCGAGCACGGCGATGTGCGTTTCCCCTACATCCTGGGCATGCTGTGGAACGGGGTGGACCTGAACACCTACGACAACCGGAACAAGAAGAACAACATCCGGGCCATCACTTCCCGCTCGGGCCACGAAATGATCTTCGACGACAACCACACGGAGAAGAAGGAAAAGGTCATCATCCACACCAGGAAGAACCACATCATGACCTTCGACGACACCGACAAGGCCGAGAAGATCTCGCTGATCGATCACACCAAAGACAATTACAACATCATCGATTCCGTGAAGGACCAGACCACCATGCAAAGCGTCAAGAAGACGCTGATCAAGGACAAGAAGGACGAGAACTTCATCGAAATAGACACCACCAAACACACCATCCAGGTGGTGGCCAAGGACAAGATCATCATCCGCGACCTGAAGAAGAACAATCACATCACCATCGATTCGAAGGCCGACACCATCACGGTCTCGGCCAAATCCAAGGTCACGGTGCGCGATAAATCGGGCAACAACCAGATCGAGATCAGTTCCTCGCCCAACACCATTTCGGTGAAGAGCAAGGGCACGATCAAATGCGACGCCAAGGTGATCAAGCTGAACGCCAAGGGCAGCATGTCGTTGGATTGCGGCGGGCCCATCAAGATCAACGGCAGAATCGTCAAGGTAAACTGAGGAGGCAACGATGACGGACGGCAAACACGGCGGCGATTTCCTGGGCGTAGGCGCCCGCTTCCCCTTCCAAGTGGACGAACGGGGCTGGATCGCGTTTTCCCGCTATGAGGAAGACATCGAGGAAGCCGTCCGCCTGATCGTACTGACCAATCACGGCGAGCGCATCATGCGCCCGGATTTCGGCGCGAACCTGGGTTCCCGGATGTTCACCAATATGAGCGAGACCTCGCTGGGCGCCATTCAGTCCGAGGTGATGACCGCGCTGGTGAACTGGGAGCCCCGCATTCAGGTCTTGAAGGTAGAACTGGCCCCGGACGAAGAACAACCGGCCCGGCTGCGCATCGACATCGACTACCGGGTACGGGCCACCAACAGCCTGTTCAACATGGTGGTGCCCTACGTGCTGCCGGGAGGTGAGGCGCCATGACCCGCTTTCCCGCCCTGGACCCGTGTCACTTCGACGTGCATATGAACCGCATCGCCGAACTTGCCGCCGCCTACACGCCGGAATGGCGCGTGGAGGCGGATCGCGGCGTGGGCTGGGGTTTGTCCCGCGTGGCCTGCCATTATCTGGACGAAATCACCAAGCGGCTGAACCGCGCGCCGGACAAAGCCTTTGTGGCCTTCCTCAACATGTTGGGCGCCGACCGTAAGCCGCCCTTGCCCGCCCGGGCTCCCGTACACTTCAGCCTGGCCCCGGGTGCTCCCGAGGCTGTGATTTTGGAAGCGGGCACCACCGTGGCAGGCGCCGCCGAGGAGACCGTGGCCTTCAGCACCGAATCAGCCCTGGCGATTTCCCCGAGCCAACTGAGAGGCGCCCTGTGGGTGCGCGGCAACCGGGTTTGCGATCTGAAGGGCCGGCCCCTGAGCGGTGAACAACATGCCGGAGATCGCGGCGAGCCCGTGCATCTCGGTTACATCCACCTACCCGCCGACGCGGGCGATCCCATGGCCGTGTCCTACCTCCTTCACCTGGACGGAGATAACCTGCACCTCTTCGATCCAAGCCGGGGCCGTATACAATTTGCCTACAGCGGGGAGGGCGGAATATGGACGCCCTTCAGCGAGGTCTCGTTTGACGGCGAAACTCTCACGCTGACCAAGGAACGCGGCCTCATGGAACCCCGGGAGATCGGTGAACGGGAAGGCATCTGGTTCCGCTTGCGCTACCGGATGGACGAAGAGAGGGATTCGGACCTCATGTTTCTGACCGGGCTGATTGTCACCGGTCCCGTTCCCGAGGGCGGCGCCGAGGCTATTCACCCAACGGCCGCCGTGGACAACGACACCTTCGAGCCCGTGGATGTCAACGAGCCCCTGGCGCCTTTCACGCGCAAGCCCGAGTTGTTTGACGGCGTCTACCTGGCCTTCCCGGCAACCCTGGCGCGGCCCGGTTTGGAAATCGCCGTCGCCCTCACGCTGGAACAAGCGGGCGAACCGTCCGAGGACTGCCGCATCATCTGGGACTTCTACGACGGCTTGGACTGGCGCCCCATTCCCGGACTCGCCGACGGCACCGCACGGCTCACCCGGGACGGCACGGTCCGTTTCACCACACCCGAGGACATCGCCGCCACCGGGATGGCCGGCACTTCCGGCGCCTGGCTGCGAATCCGCCTGGTCGACGGCGACTACGGTGCGGTGCGCCTGGAGGTCACCGAGTCGGAACTGGTGGAAACGGAAGATTTTCATCCGCCCGTCATCGCCGCGATCGAACTGAGCATGGTACCGCCGCAACTGCCCGCCGCCTTGTACGCCGAGAAGGATTACAACGCGGACATGGACGCCCGCCGGGTGACGCCGGAGGAATGGCTGCAATCGGGCAATAAGTCGCGAATGGCGGTCTACCTGGGCCTGGACGCCGCGCCCTTGAGGGGACCTTGCGGTTTGTTCCTGGACATCGCCGGCCGCTTCAACACCGGCGACGAACAATTTCGGGTCAACTACTGGAACGGCGTAGCGTGGACCCCGCTGGACGTGGAGGACGACACCCGTAACCTCAGCGAAAGCGGCGTGCTGCGCTTCCTGCCGCCAAAGAATTTCCAGCCCGCCACGCTGGCGCGCATCGACGCCCATTGGCTTAGCCTGAGCGGCGGCCCCATCGGCGTCGACCACCAACCGGTACGCAACGCCTGGTTCAACACTACCTGGGCCGTTCAACTGGAACAGGCGCCCTCCGAGTTCCTGGGCCCGTCCGAGGGCACCGCCAACCAGACCTTCCGTCTGGACCGCGCCCCCGTCAGCGAGTTGGAGCTTTGGGTGGACGAGGCCGAATTGCTGTCGCTCGGCCAGAAGGAAGCGCTGCGCCGGTCGGGCCGCTTCACCATCGACGAACAAGCCGAGGACGACGACGAGGCCGCCCCCTTCCGCATTCTCTGGAAGCAGGTGCCGAGCCTGTCCCCGGCCGGTCCCGGCGATCGTGTTTACTGCTTTTCAGCGGCCACAGGCGAGATCTTCTTCGGCGACGGCAAGAACGGCGAGATCCCGCCCATCGGCGACGAGGTCATTCTGGCCCGCTACAAGATTTCCCTGGGTTCCATGGGCAACCTGCCCGAGGGCGTGGTGGCCGACCTGCAAACCACCATTCCCTTCCTGGACGCCGCCCAAAACCCGCTGCCCGCGTCCGGCGGCGTGGATCTGGAGGAAACCGAAGCCGCCGCCCGGCGCGGGCCCTGGCGTTTGTCCCATCGCAACCGGGCCGTCAGCACCCGCGACTTCGAGCGCCTGGCCATAGAAGCCGGCCAAAGCGTGGCGGCCGCCCGCTGTATCCCCGGTAGTCCGGGAACCGTTTCCCTGGCCTTGCTGCCGCGGGCGAGCCGATACCCGGCCGAACCGTCCTTCCAGTTGCTGCGCCGTGTCAGGGATTTCCTGCTGAGCGCCGGACCGGCCACCCTGGACGGCGACCAGTTGTTGCTGAAGGGTCCGCGTTACCTGCGCGCCCGCGTACACATGACCCTGGTCTTCGAAGAGTTGGACGATTCGGTTCAAGGCAGCAAGACAGCCGCCGAACGGCTGGCCGGCTGGTTCCACCCCATCACCGGCCGCGACGGCCGGGGCCCGCAGTTCGGCATGGCCCCGTCGCTGGATGACCTGACCAATCTGCTTCAAGAACTTCCGGGCCGGCCCTCCGTGTCCGTCGAAGCGGTCCACCTGCACACCGTGGAAGGCGAGGCGGCGCAACAAACCTGGCGTATCGACAAGACGCGAACGGCGGTCGTCCTGCCCCCGGACAGCCTGGTCTTCGGCGATCGGCACGGACACTCCATTTCGGTAAGGATAAGAACATGACACTGCCCCTGCCCAACCTGGACGACACCCCTTATGAAGTGCTGACCACCGGCGCGCTGAAGGCCCTGCCCAAGCGGGCTCCGGAGTGGACGGAATACAACGCAAGCGACCCCGGCGTTACCGTGGTGGAGTTACTGGCCGCGTTGGCCGAGCAGCAGATGTACTATGTCAACAGGTTGCGTCCGGCGTATACGGTGCAGTTCCTCAAACTGCTGGGCACGGCCCCGCGACCCGCCCGGCCCACCCGGTTACGCATCACGGTTGACCCCGACGCCGCACCGGAAGAGCCGCTTCCGGCTCCCAAACACACCCGCTTCCGCGCCGGGACGCGTTTCTTCGAGAGCGAAGAATCCTGCCGGCTGCCCGCGCCAAAAGTAACCGCACTTTTCCGGCAAACGCCGAATGGTTATCTCAATTGCCTCAACCTGGCCGACATTCTGCCCTTCGGCCGTATGGGTCAGGTAGATCAAATCTTTTACATCGGCTTCGACCGACCGCCGGAAGGACCGTTGCATCTGGACCTGGACCTGGCCTCCGGTCCCGCGCCGGAAGACGAACCCGCCTTCACCTGGCGCGCCGCCCACGATGCGCTGCTTCTGTGGGAGGCCGCCACGGCGGACGGCTGGCAAATCGTGGCCCCGCTGGAAGACACCACCCGCCAACTCAGTTGGAGCGGGCGCATCCGTTTCCCCGCTGTCAACGATTTGCAGAAGCGCACGGTTTTGCCCATTCGCGAACCCTTCTACTACCTGCGCGTGAGCCTGGTGCGGGCGGGTTTCGATCAAACACCGGTGATCACCGGACTGGGCCTGAATGAATGGTATCTGGAGGAACGGGAAACCTTGATTGCCTGCCGCGAGTTCAAGGGCGCCGGACCCATCGGCCCCGCCTTGCGCTCGGACTGGACCTGGCGTTTCGTCAGCCGCCGGGACGCCGGGGGCGTCTGGTACGATCAGGAACATGGGACCTATATGCTTGATGAAGACGATGACGGCAATCTGACTTTCATCCCGGAAGAAGGTTTTTCGGGCGAAACGTCCTACCGGCTGATCGCCGCGCCCGGTCTGCAACATCCCATCGGACAAGGTTCCGGTCAGGCCGGGCAAACCATGCAGTTGGTGTCGGCCGATGCAACCGACGCCCGGCAGGTGACCTCACGGCTGGAAGGACGGCGCTTTGACTGGCGGCCGGTAACCGATTTCTCCAACTCGAAGCCCGATGACCGTCACTATGTCATGGGTCCCGGAGGACGAATTACCTTCGGCGACGGCATGCGCGGCCAGGAACCTGCCGAGGGCGAGGAGTTTATTCAAGTCAACCGCGACGACGCCTATTTCCACCTGGGCGTGGGCACCGGTATCGCAAACCAGGAATTCTACCTGGCCGATCGAGGCGTGAGTGAACTGCAACTGCAAAGCCGCTTGGGCGAGGAAGGCTGGGCCGACTGGCATCGGGTCACCGCCTTCTACGGCTCCGGACCCCGGGACCGTCACTTCGTTCTGGACCCCGACGAACCCTCGTTGCGCTTCGGCAACGGCCTGCGGGGCCGCGTGCCCCGCGTGGGTGAAGAACTGCGGCTGGTATCCCTGGTGACGTCGCGCTCAATAGTCGAGCCGCCGCGGGAAACGCTTTTGCTGGAACATCCCGAGACCTACCGGGCCCCCATTCCCGTCCTCATCACCCGTACCGAGGAGGGTGTGCCGGAAGAACAACCGGCTGATGCCGTGAGCCGCGTGCAGCGCGACCTGGAAAAGGTAAATCGCGCCGTCACCCTTACCGACCACGCTGCCCTGGCTCTTGCCACGCCCGGTATCCACCTGGCCGCCGCTCACGCCTTCATCACCCTGGAGGACGGCTGGGAGGGTAAGCGCGAAATCGTCAATGTAGCCGTCCTGCCGTTCTCCGCCTATCCGGAGCGCACGCCCCGGCCAATACCGGGCCGGCGCCTGCTTGACCTGGTGGAGGAACAGATGCAGCGGTCGCGGCTGCTGACGGTACGGATGCGCGTGGTTCCCCCCGTTTATCTGGCCTTCGGGGTACGCCTGACCGTGGTGACCGGACCGCAAACCGCCCCGGAACGTATCCGTAAAGCCGTGTCCGAGACCCTGTCGGCATCCTATACCGCGCCCGTTGACCGGCGGCAAGACGATCCGCGGGCCACGCCCTTCGGCAAACCCGTCACCCGCGCCCACATCCATCGCCTGGTCACCGCGATTGACGGCGTTCTCGGCGCTTTCGACATCCAACTACGCGTACAGGCCGCGGGCGGCAACAGCCCCTTACAGGACGGCGACCTGTTCCCCGCCCAAGACACCATCGCCTGGTGCGACGCCACACGGCCGGACATTCAGTTCCGGGTGAAACGCAATGGAGGCGCACAGTGATGCAATGCGGTTGTACCCCCGGCATGCCTACATTTGCCACCCTGGACCTGACGCAAGATTGCGGCGGGGACGCCCACGGCACCCTGCATGAGGCGGAAGGTCTGGTCTTGCGCGGTCAACTGGAGGTGGTGCGTACCAACCGGTGCGGCATCCGCTTCATGAGCTTCCAGCCCGGCCGCTTCGACAGTGACCTGGGCGGCTGCGGCGATGTCTACCTGGTGGACCGGCCGCGCAAACGCCTGCTGGTCTTCGACCCCGAAACCGGCAATGTCACCCCCCGGCATGTGAAGCAACGAGAACCCCTGACACCCTACGCGGTGGCCGCGGGTGCGCACTATCTCTTCGTCTCGGACCCGGCCGAGGGCAACCTGCATGCCTACAACCTGCGCACGCATCGGTTAGAACGCTGCCTCGAGGCGCCGGTTCGCCGCCACCACGTGTTGGCTGCCGCTCCTCAGGACCGGGTCTACCTGGCCGAGTTGGAAGGCGAAATGGTATGGCGTATCGACGCCGACGGCACCCGACATGCGCTGGGCGGCAAATGGTTGGCGGGCAACCTGATCCGCGACCTGGCCACGGATGCCGAGGGCAATGCCTACGTACTGGCCGACAACGGCGTCGGTCAGAAGATCCTGCGTTTCCACCCGGACGGCGGTTTCCCGGGCCGCAACCCGCTGTACCATGACTTCATCCAACTGCTTCCCGGCGCCCGGATCGGCTGCTTTACCGTGACGCGTGACGGCGATGTGTTCGCCGCCGGGACCTTGAATAAGGAACGCCTGTTGCTACACGTCTGCCCGGGCGATGATCATGCCGAACGGTTGGACCCGGGCGAGGGCTCCATCAACGCGCTGCACAGCCTGGGCAATGAACTCTTCCTCTTCGGCCGTCACCGTATCGAGCGGGGTGTCCGCTCTCATTTGGAACGCCGGGAACTGCGCCCCATCTACAACCAGGGCGTCTGGTACAGCCCCACGCTGGACAGCCGGGGCGAGGATACCTTGTGGCATAAACTGGTGTTGGAAGCGGAGGTCCCCGAGGGCTGCCGAGTGGAAGTTTTTTATGCCGTCACGGAAGACGCCCCCGCCGATCCCCGCAAGGTCCGCGATTGGCAGGGCCCCATGGTCAACCCCGTCGACGCCCTTTTCCTGGCCCAACCAGGCCGCTACCTGAGCTTGAAGGTGACCCTAGGGGGCTTCTATGACCGCACCCCGGCCGTACGGCTCATGCGCCTGCATTTCCCGCGCAACTCATGGATGTCGTACCTGCCGGCGGTCTATAGCCAACAGATGCCCGAGGACCGTTTTCCCGAACGCTTCCTGTCCATCTTCCAAACCCTTTACGAGGAGATGGAGCAAGCCGTGGAAGACCTGCCCTCCCATCTGGACGCGGGCGTCACCCGCCCCGAGGCGCTGCCCGCACTGGCCGCCTGGCTGGGCATGGACACGGACGACCGCATGACTCCCGAGGACCTTCGCTCACTGATCCGGCGCGCGCCCAAGGAACAGCGTACGCGGGGAACTCGCCGTGGTTTGGAACAGCGGCTGAACCGGATCACCGCCGGCCCCTCCGAATCCGCCTGTCATCAGGACCGCGAGCGCATGTTGCGCCACCCGGTCATCGTGGAAAAACAACAGCTGGATTGCCTGGACGGCGAACCCTTCCGGCAACGTATCGGCAGGTACTACGGTCAGGGCGAACACGCCTTTTGCGTGCTGTTGGACCCCGCCCATATGGACGGCGGCAGGCGGCTGCACCGCATACGAACCGCGATCGAAGACGCCTGCCCGGCTCACGCGGGAGTGCACACCGAGGTTTTGCCCCGCGCCGTGATTACCGGCCGCCATATCTACCTCGGCATCAACACCCACATCGAACCACGCCGCCACATGGTCGGCGTCAACACCGTCTTAAGGAGGCTAGGGTGAAATATCTTGAAACCGGAATTCCGGGGTTCGAGCGCCCCCGATTCTTCCACGGTCAACTGCTCACGTTGGAGGATTTCGAGCTCCTGCTGCGCTACCCGCGCGAAAAGTTGCGCCTGCTGAACCGCTATGTTCACGGCAGCGGCATCATCACCGGACTATGGCCCGAGAACGTCCGGCTGGATGAGGAAAGCGGCGCTATGGTTATCGAGGTTACCCCGGGCATGGCCATCACGCCTCAGGGCGATGAACTGGTGGTGGCCCGCCGTCTCACCGAAACCGCGGACGGCCCCTTCAGCGACGGCATCCGCTACCTCTACCTGGTCTACCGGGAAATCGTCAAAAACAAGGTACCGGGCATGAGCGGCCCCGATTTGGAGAACGCCGGCGAGCATATCGACGAAACCACCTGCGATTACAGCCGCGTGGTGGAGGGTTATTCGCTGGAGTTGAGCACCGAACCACCCGCCCGGCCCAAGCGCCGCATCGAGGCCAAATTACTGCGCCGGTTCCTGGCCGATCACCCCTCGGCGGGCGTGCTGCAAAAACGGCTGGGCCTGGGCGACGACCTGCTGGACACGCTGGAGGGAGAACCCAGGGTTTTTCTGGGCGTGCTGCACTTCGAGGAGGGCAAGCCGCATCTGCACCGCAACAAGACTATCGAATTGCGCAGCATGCACCTGTCGCACTTCCAGTTGGAATCGCTGTTGCTGCACCACACCACGGTCTACGACAACCCCCACGGCGTGACGGCGGAACAGGTGGGCGCGCTCAAGTCCCTGCAAGGCATCGGCCCTTCGGAGAAGTGCCCGGAACATGCCGAGATTACCCTGGACAGCCCCAACGAAACAGTGCGCATCACCACGGAGGGCAACCACATCCACCTGGAAACCCGCCCGGGCGATGAGGTACAACCCGTGGGCGGCGATGTCGGCCCCGGGCTTTCCCGAAAGTTCGCCCGCGAGGATCACAGCCACGAACTGGCGGCGGACGCGGTCAACGCCCGGCATATCGACGTACCCGGCACCTTCACCTCGTCGGACGGGAGCATCTGCATCGACAAGCAGGATTTCGGCCGTATCGACATGACCGTGGCGCAGAAGGGCACGGCGGTGAAGGCGGTCATGGGCTGGTGCTCGATCCACGTGAGTTCCTACGCCTTCGGCCAGTCCCGCTGGATTCGCCACGGGCTGGGACCCAAGGCGGTGGCCGTCCAAACCGCGCTGGAAGAGGGCGGCGACAACGGCAACCTGGTCTTCTCGGGGGACATGGAAGCCTTCCCCCGCAACCGTATCTTCCCGGGGATCACCAAGGCGCCGGCGGTGGGCGTGGTGCTGGACATACAGGGCCAATGCTTTCAGATCAAAATCAAGAACAACAGTATCTTCAGCTGCCACTTCACCGTGCGCTGGTGGGTTTTCGACGCCGACCCGGTAGAACACGGCGACGTAACCCGGGAAGACTGGAGCGGCAGCGGCGTGGACTATTGACAGGAGGATGACATGAGCAGGCAATTCGATGACAAGCACAAGAAAAATGGCACGACCAAAGATCCTATGCCTTCCGCCAACCATGGCATACAGCGCAAGGCAGATGAGATAAACAATCGGGAAAAGATGTTGCAACTGCAGGCAGGCCTTGGAAACCAGGCCACTCATGATCTTCTAGCGAACGCCGAAGGTTCGACCATTCAAAGGGCGGCCCTTCCGGAGAGCTTGAAGTCGGGTATGGAGCACCTGTCCGGGATGGATCTTTCCGATGTCCAGGTACATTACAACTCGGACAAGCCTTCCCAAATGCAGGCCCATGCCTTTGCCCGGGGCAGTGACATTCATCTGGCTCCGGGACAAGAGAAACATCTTCCCCACGAGGCGTGGCACACCGTCCAACAGAAGCAGGGACGCGTGAAACCAACCGGCTCGATAGGCGGCTCCCCGGTGAACGATGACAAAAGCTTGGAAAGAGAGGCCGATACAATGGCGATCAGAGCCCAAATGGCGGCTCAACCCATGGCCTTCGGGGCTTCACCGTCCAATGCGCCGTACGTTGCCCAAAGGGCGGCATTGCCGAAAGGAATTGAAGCGCACGTGGAAGAACTAATGGACTTGAAGGGCAACATCGAAGACTTTGGTCAGAACAAGGGCGCTCCATTATCCAACTATATGGAAAACGCCGATATCTGGGCCACGGATACCAGGTTTTCCGCTTTTAGAAAATACGAAGAATTTTACGCGGGTGAACTGGAGTCCGATTTGGGGAACACCGATATTTCCTTCGGCGCCGATACGACGATGGATACCGATGTTCAATCACAAGCACCTTCAGGAACAGCCCGATTCGTGGAGGTCAAGGTGGTTAGCGGCTCCTGGCCGCAACTGAGCAAGAATGTCCTGAATGCCCGCTCGCAATTGAGTGAACGTGTTGCGGCCAACGGCCAGGGAATCGCCCATGTTTCTCTTTCCGATGTCTTTTATGCCCACACCCAGCAGGATAAGGGTTGGAATCACGACGAGACCAATAAACGAGTGGATGCCTACCTGACCAAGAACATGAAGAAGAAATTCAAGAGTCAGGTCAATACAAAATTCATGGTTCGTGTAAATGATCTGGTGAAAAAGGAATTTTGGGATGTCGATGTTTCCAAGTATCATGTTTAAGCATCGAATGAAAAGGAGCAAGCCATGCCCGATGCCGCTAGAGTCTTCGACCCGGTTCAACACCCAACCCCGCCGGTGCTCACCGGTTCGCCCGGTTCGCTGAATGTCTTCATCGGCGGTAAACCGGCCTGGCGCGGCGTAATGGCGGCGGTTGCCGCCGGATTGTCGGCGGCGAAGAAGACCTCCGATGCGGCCATCAAGGCGGCGGAAACGGCGGCCAAGGCGGCCATGGGCACCCCGGCGGCGCCCGCGGCCAAGGCGGCCGAACAGGTCGCCAAAAGCACGGCGGCCGCAACAATGGGCGCGGCCATCCGCTCGGCAGCGGGCGGCGCCGATGTGCACATGTGCCTGAAACCCCTGCCCATCCCGCCGCACGGCCCGGGCGTGGTCATCACGCCGTCGAAAACCGTCTACATCAACGGCCTGGGCGCCTGCCGCAAGGGCGACACCATCCTGGAAGCCGTAGGCCCGCCCAACAAAATCAAAGCGGGTTTCCCCAAGGTAAAAATCGGCGGCTGAAAGCTCCGCTTCGCGTCGCCGCCGTATCAGATCCCGGTCCATTCTCCAACCTTCCGGTAACCGCCGGTAATCGTCGATCACACCCATGGTCACGTCAGGGAGATCCCGGGTTCCCGCGGCGCCGCAATTGTCGCACGTGGTAGGGGCTGTGTAACGTGCGGCCATGAGTATCCTCCGCCACGTTTATCGACCCACCGAAAACATGGCGTGGTTTCGTTGTGTTTCGAGCCGGGCCGCCGGCGAAGGTTCTTGCCGCATTTGCCGGAAAACACCTCAATTGCCGGCTTGACAACCAAATACAGCCGTTAGCATGACATTTGCCGCGATATGCCTCATTTCATCGCCTTATTCGTTGATTCTTCCTTGCCGGCGTCAAGAAATGAGCACTGATTTCTCGATTCGACTGGTCGAGAGACGCTAAATCACGCTCGATTTCTCGATTCGGAAGTTCGGGACGCTAAAAATCGGTCCTGATTCTTTGATTCGAAAAAGTCGGGAGCAAGGAATCACTACCGATTGCTTTCACATTACTTTTAGGTGCGCAAAGAATCAGGACTGATTTTTAGGAGCGTGACTTTTGGAATCGAGGAATCAGCACTCATTCTTAGGAGAGTGACTTTTGGAATCGAGAAATCAGTCGTGATTCCTTGACCCACGTTTTATCGACACAACGAATGACAACCGGATTTGAGGCCCTTCTCTGTCCCGGCAACAACTAAAGGACAATCTGTGTCATTTACCCTGAAAGCGACTGCACTTTGGCAGTCACTGAGATCGCGCTACCCGGCGCGCGGATCCGAAGCACGCCGGCCGAAAATCCGAGGAGGCAAGGATCTGTTCCGGGGTCAGCGCTTCGCCTGCTTGCGCGAATGTGACCGGCGCCTGTATCTCATCGATGAACCCCATGCCGAATATCTGCAAATCAGCAGATCTTGAAACGAAAAGCGGGCGCGACCCCTTGTTCCTGGAGCCGTGCTTCGATTTCTTTCGAGGTCGGAGTCACCGAAAGGCCGCCGAGCGCGGTACAACGGAGATCGTTGTGAATGCTCTTGCCCACCTTGTCCATCGCCTCGATGACCTCGTCCAGTGGGATGAGGTGGTTGTAGTCAGCCAGGGCCATGTTGGCGCAGGAAAGCGCATTGGAGGCCGCCGAGACGTTCTTGCCGAGACAGGGCGCCTCGACCCGATTGGCGATCGGATCGCAAATCATCCCGAATGAGTTTTGCAGTGCGATCGAGGCCGCGGAAAGCGATTGGGAAAGATCGCCGCCCGCCATGCCCACCAGCGCCGCGGCCGCCATGCCCGCGCCCGACCCACATTCCGCCTGGCAGCCGCCCACCTCGGCAGCAAAGCTCGCATGAGCGCTGATGAAAACGCCGATCATGCCCGCGGCCAACATGGCTTTGACCACCTCCCCCTCCGAAAGACCCATGGCTGAGGCCGCGCCCAATATTGCGCCCGGGAGGGCGCCGCATGAGCCGGCCGTCGGTGCCGCGACAATCACGCCCATGGCGCTCTTGACCTCCATGATCGCCGTGACGAACATGATGATCTTATTCAACACATCGCCGTCGATCAGCTCCTTTTGCTCCATTTTCTCCTTGAAGCCCACGGATTGGCAGGGCAGGATTCGGTCCGGGTACTCGGTGCCCTTCAACCCTTCAGTCACCGATGCGCTCATGATACCGACGATCTCCGTCATTTTCGAAACCACCTCATCATGGGTGAGCTTGCCGCGGGCCGCTTCGTAATCGACCGCCAACTCCCAGAGAGCCAGGTCCTTACCGTCATTGTAGGCGAGCATCTCCTTGCAGGTGATGAAGGGCACCTCGAGATTCTTGCGGGACTTGACCGGAAGAACCGGGTTCAGCTTCTTCACGCATGCCACCTCCTCCATGGCGGTCAGGGCCTCGAGAACGTGGTCGGGTGGAAATTCCCGCGATTTGATTTCCAGAAAGGTTTCCTTGCCAACCGCCCAAATCAACTCATCGTAGGTGACGGCGCCTTCCAGGTAGCGCCGGACCTCACCGGGTGAGCGCGTATACACCAGCGTCTCGCAGTAATCACCGGGGATCGATACCTCGGCGCCGTCGATTTCGACGACCTCGATCATGCCGCCCCCGGTGGAGACGGCTGTAAGCTGCCTGGTTTCTTCACGATTCCTCAAGGTGATTCGATAGGTGTTCGGGTGCTCGTAGTGTAGCGGGGTGATCTCGATCTCCACCCCGATGCCGGCCTCTTTGATGCCTTCCCGGTAGTGCTGTAACCGTTCATCGTGGGCTTCCCAGCCCAAAAACCCGCCGAACAACCCCATATCCGAGCCCTGGCTTTCGTGGGTGGTTGCCAGCGACCCGTGTGGGTCGAAAGCGATCAGGGCTTCGTCGATCACGGCGCCCATCAAATCCCGGCAGAGCCTGCCGATGCGCAGGGACGCCGCGCAATGCGAGCTGGAGGGACCGCGCATCACCGGTCCGAGAACGTCGTTGAAGATGCTGGGGTAGTGCATAGGGTACCTCCGATCTGTGCGCCCACTATGTGCCGGCCGGCAGCTTTTGGAAGTTACGGGTTACCGCATCCAAAATATAACACACGAGGATAACTTTCTCCCGAACGCCCGCCGCCATGTTAAACTATAGTCCGTTTTCAGGCCGGACATCTGGAGGTCACCCTATGAAACTGCACATTTCCTCTTTCGCCGACGGCAGCGCCATTCCCGGAGAATTTTCCTTTGCCGTTCCCGCCGACGAGGGTCACGTCGCCCTCTCCAGCAACCGCAACCCGCACCTGAAATGGTCCGATGTACCCGAGGGCACCAAGTCATTCGCGGTGATCTGCCACGACCCCGATGTTCCCAGTGTCGGCGACGACGTCAACCAGGAAGGTAAAACCGTCCCCCGAGAACTGCCCCGGGTAGATTTCTACCACTGGGTTTTGGTCAACATCCCCCCGACCGTCGATGAAATCGGCGCCGGCTCCGTCTCAGAAGGTATTACCGCGCGCGGCAAGAAGCCTGGCAAGAGCGATCTGGGCGTCACCGGCATCAACGACTACACCGGTTGGTTCGCCGGTGATGAAGACATGAAAGGCGACTACGGCGGTTACGACGGCCCTTGCCCACCCTGGAATGACGCGCTGATCCACCGCTATGTGTTCACCGTCTATGCGCTCGACATCGAAACTCTCGACCTCAGCGGCAGCTTCACGGGCCGGGAAGCCCTGGCTGCGATGGAAGGCCACATTCTGGGCCACGACGCCTGGACCGGCACCTACACGCTGAACACCCGGCTCTAGAGCACTCGGCCTTGATGAACCACTGAGCCCGTTCACCGTCCACGACGGGAGGGCCCTTCAAAGTCGAGGAGTCCGATCATGATCGACCGTTCAAAATACCTCCGCTGAACGTGCAGCGAATTAGACAACGGTATTTCGAACAATCCTCCCGGCCCCGAGTCCGGCGGCGCGTGAACAACCTCACGAACAGGACAAGGATCTCTTTCCTGTGAGGGTCTCGTCTCCTCGAACACAGAGTCCTTCCAGATGCTTGATCGTCCTTTTGGTCGCTCCGGTTCTACTTCCCCTGCAGACGGCCGGGCAGTCCTCGATAAATGATAAGTGAACAGTAGAGAGAAGAAACAGTACAGAATGGGATAGAACCGGAACGCTGACCATTTTGACCAAAAATCCGCCCGCCTCGTGAGATGATATGGGACCAGGAGGTTGATCGCCATGTCCACCGAGATTCGTTCGATTATCCTGCCCATTGCGGGCATGCACTGCGCCTCTTGCGTCGGTCGCGCCACCCGCGCGCTCGCATCGGTGCCCGGCGTTGCTTCGGTGAATGTGAACCTGGCGACCGAGCAGGCCCACGTGGATCGGGAACCTTCCGTCACTGCTCGTGAGCTGAGCAAGGTCCTTGAAGAAGCGGGCTTTTCGGTGCCGTCGCAAACCTTGACGCTCGCGGTGCAGGGCATGCACTGCGCCTCCTGCGTCGGTCGTGTAGAAAAAGCGCTGGCATCGGTGCCCGGGGTCTTTTCGGTTGCGGTCAACCTGACTGACGAACACGCCCGCATCGAAGCCGTCCCGCACCTGTTACCCGGGGATGCGGTTCGCGCGGTCGAGGCGATCGGCTTTCGCGCGACGCCCGTGAACCGAGCGGAGCCGGGGGCGTCCCGCGAGCGCCGGCGTGAGCAGGAATACGAGGCGCTGAAACGCGACCTCTTGCAGGCGGCAGCGCTGACCCTGCCGGTCTTCGCCATGGAGATGGGGGCGCATTTGGTACCCGCGCTCGGGGATTGGCTCGTAAACACGGTCGGAAGGCACACCGGCCGGCTTCTTCAATTCGGCCTGACCACGCTGGTGATGCTCGGCCCGGGACGGCGTTTCCTGGTGCAAGGATTACCGGCCCTTTGGCGACGGGCACCGGATATGAACTCGCTGGTGGCGATGGGTACCCTCGCGGCCTATCTGTACTCGACGGTGGCGACCTTTCTGCCCGGCTTGCTGCCCGAGGGCACGGTCAACGTCTACTTCGAGTCGGCGGCAGTCATCGTTACCCTGATCCTGGCGGGCCGGATGCTCGAAGCGCGGGCCAAGGGCCGGACTTCCGAGGCGATTCGGCGTCTGATTGCCTTACAGCCCGAGACGGCAAGAGTCGTTCGCGACGGCGACATGGTCGAGATCGCGATCGACACTGTGGTTGCCGGCGATCTGCTCGAGGTCCGACCCGGTGAGCGCATTCCCGTCGACGGCGAGGTCACGGCGGGCAACAGTTACGTGGACGAGTCGATGCTCACGGGCGAGCCGGTACCGGTCGCCAAGACATCAGGGCAGCGGGTCACCGGCGGTACTGTCAACCAGAACGGTGTACTCGCAATGCGCGCGACCGCGGTGGGCAGCGAAACGGTCCTCGCCCGGATCATCGAGATGGTGGCTCGTGCCCAGGCCGCCAAGCTGCCCATCCAATCGGCGGTCGACCGGGTGACCATGTGGTTTGTCCCGATGGTGATCGCCGCGGCCGTGCTGACCTTTGCGATCTGGATCTCCTTGGGTCCCGAGCCGGCCGCCGGCTTTGCCCTGGTCAACGCGGTCGCGGTCCTGATCATCGCCTGTCCCTGCGCGATGGGTTTGGCAACCCCGACCTCGATCATGGTGGGAATCGGGCGCGGCGCCGAGCTCGGCATCCTGTTCCGCGAACCGGACGCGCTCCAACGCTGCCGAGAGGTTCGCGCGGTTGCTCTCGACAAGACCGGGACGCTGACCGAGGGTCGTCCGGCGCTGACCGATCTGATCCTCGCCGAGGGATTCGATCGCGAGCGGGTCTTGGCGACGATCGCCGCGGTGGAGGACAAATCGGAGCACCCGATCGCCCGAGCAATCGTCGCGGCCGCCGAGGGGCTGACCCTGCCGGAGGTGACCGGCTTCGAAGCGATCCCGGGTTGCGGCGTGCGGGGCCGGGTAGACGGGAAATCGGTGGTGATCGGCTCCCATCGTCTGGTGACGGAAAGCGGTCTCGATATCTCCGTCTTCGCGGACGTCCGTGCACGCCTGCACGATGAGGGCAAGACGGGCATGTTCGCGGTCATCGAGAGCAGGCTCGCCGCCGTGGCGGCGGTGGCCGATCCGATCGCGGAGACGAGCGCCGAGGCGATTCGCACGCTGAAGAAACTGGGTCTCGAGGTCGCGATGATCACCGGCGACCATCAGCGGCCCGCGGAGGCGATCGCGCGACAACTTGGCATCGAGGAAGTCGTCGCCGAAGTGCTGCCCGAGGGCAAGATCGCGGCGGTGGCGCGCCTGAAGCAGCGGCACGGGTGCCTGGCCTTCGTGGGCGACGGCATCAACGACGCGCCCGCCCTCGCCGAAGCCGATGTCGGCTTCGCGATTGGAACAGGTACCGATATCGCAATCGAGGCCGCCGACGTCGTCCTGATGTCGGCGAACCTGAACGGCGTCAGCCAGGCGATCGCACTCTCGAGAGCGACGATCCGCAACATCCACCAGAACCTGTTCTGGGCCTTTGCCTACAATATCGTCCTGATCCCGGTCGCCGCGGGCGCGCTTTACCCGATGACCGGCGTGCTCCTCTCACCGATGTTCGCGGCAGGCGCGATGGCACTGTCTTCGCTCTTCGTACTCGGTAACGCCTTGCGCTTGCGGCGGTTTCGGGTACGGACGGACCGTCGCCGGAAACCGACAGGTCCCGAAGGTCCCCTTTAGGAGTCTTCCACCCGGAAGGCCGCCTGCATAACGTTATGACAGGGTCGTCTTTCCGCTGCTGTTCCGATGTCCGGACACCAGCCCATCGCTCACCGAGTCAGCCAATTTTGAACGAGATTCCGAATATTGGGAGAGGAGGTTCCAGGACCTTATTCCATTTATGATCCTCCGGGTTCGGCTGCAGATGGAGCCCACGGACCGTGGGCTGGTCGAGCGATTGGATTCCAGGAATCAAGACTCCCAGGTCGATCGCGGATTAAAAATTCCTTAGGTGTGGAGATGGAGGTAAAACCCTGATGGTTTCAAGTCCTATTTTGTTAGACTTTAATGATTACCACAAGCAGTAGGATCACCGTCACAATAGCCAGGACAGTTCTGAGCGTATTGGAGGGGATCCATCTGGTATCAAATTGCTTGGACAGGTCGTCCAGTGCCTGTTGATCAGCATGAGCGAGATCGAGCCTTTTAAGCGTATTGTTCAAAGGGATATTTATCGTGAATGTCGGTAGTTGAACGCCAAAAACATAAATGCAAGATGAGATTACAATTAGTATACGGCTGAGACCTTCTAAATGCCAGGTGCTCATTACCGTGGTGATCAGAAGCGCCACGACCGAACCCAACCACACGATAACAAAAACAGGATGATTGTTTTGAATGACATTATCCATCACCTTAAAGGCTTCAAGATAGGCTCGATTATTCAGCGATTGAATGCCTGGCATCACAACAACGGAAAATGCCAAAACAAACCCTGCAACCAGCGAACAGAGTAACGTTGCAGTTAATAAAAAAAAATCAAACATAGTCATGGTGTATCCTCGTAAACAAGTGATTTGGAGTTCCTGTTGAAAAACGACAGTTCGTCCGGTTCACGCGTCTGCATTTTTCCATAAACCGCGAGCAACAACCTGTTGGGCATAATCGGCAAAATCCCGTGGAGGCCGCCCGAGCGCTTGTTGGACACCATCTGTCACGTAGGCATTACGCCCATCAAGAACCGTCGAGAAAAGGTAGTCCAACATCCAAATCACGTCTTTCGGCGCTCCAGCTTCAGCTGCCCCGGCAACAAAAGCATCGTGGGGTATTTCCGTGTATTTTATTTCTTTCCCAATCGCTTCCGACAACTCCGCCGCGGCTTCTGCAAAAGTCAACATTCGTGGCCCGGTAACCTCATAAACCTTGCCGTCATGACCCTCTTCGGTCAATGCAGCGACAACCACGTCGGAAATATCATCAACATCGACAAAAGGTTCCGGCGTGTTGCCGGCCGGCAATGCTATCTCACCGGCCCGAACCATGTCGACAAAAGCACCTTCGCAAAAGTTTTGGAAGAACCAACTTGCACGAACAATGGTCGAGCGGATCCCACTTTCCCGAACAATGCTTTCACACGCCTGTGCCTCTTCCTCACCGCGACCCGATAACAGCACCAGACGATTGACGCCGCGATTCTTTGCCAGGTCAACGAAAGCCTGGATCGCATCAGTCGCACCGGGCATAGCTAAATCCGGGGCGTAGGTTATGTACGCGGAGGTCACATTTTCCAAGCATGATCCCCACCCATCTTCGCGGTTCCAATCGAACGAAGGGTTCGCCGATCTGGATCCAATTCGAACCGGGACGCCTTTTGACTTCAACAAATTCACGACTCGCCGTCCGGTTTTACCCGATCCTCCAATCACAAGGGTTAGGCCTTCTACATCTTTGGGCTGATTATTTTGACTCTTGTTCATGATGTTTCTCCTCTCAGCTGTAATTCCTGATTACAAGATAGTGGCCGGCAGGCGAAAATGCTTGACATGGGACGTCAAAAAATTGACCGGGTGTGCCAATTTTCAAAGGCTGCCTTTGCCGGACTTGTTCAGATCGCCGAAAAGTTACTTCGAGAAAGCACCAACTGAACAAGCAGTACCAAGTAGACGGTATCCAGGAACAAGTTGACGTTACTTAGCTTACAAGGCGGGTTGTTAAGCCGCGCGCAACTCAGCGAAGTCTTACACGGGTAGTTCAGAATGCGAGCCGATCGTGAAGATGTATATCGAGGACACCTGCCGTCCAGCGTTTTTACGGATTTAATCGGTACGTACGCGGTGTTTTTCCCGCCCAGCGTTTAAACGCGCGATTGAATGCACTTTGCTCCGAAAACCCACACATAAAGGCAATTTCAGCAAAACTGTATTCCGTCTCTTTAACGAGCCGCTCCCCTAACTGACGCCTGGATTCATCGACAAGTGCTTGAAATGTGTACTTTTGCCTTGAGAGTTTTCGCTGCAAGGTTCGTCCACTCATCGCCAACTGGCGAGCCACACCTGAGATATTTGGGACGCCTTCACTCAAAGAGCGGGAGATGATGGCACACACCTGAAAGGCCAAGCCGGTCTTATCTTCCAACTTCGAGACTTCGCCCTCTAAATGCGAATCAAAAAACCGGGAGATCGTTAAATCGCCTAACTTATTCGGCGATTCCAGCGACTGTCTGGAAACTAAGAGCGCATCTTTATCCGAATCAAAATACACGGGACAGCCGAAGTAAGCCTCGTGATCCGATACGTCGTCCGGAGCTGCATGCTTAAAAAATACAGCCGTGGGGTTAAACGGGGTTGAAGATACCTGCCGACTGATCGCTGTGACGCTCGCGATGGTTGCTTCGTTGGATAGGCGCATGCCTAAACGCCTTTCCCCGTCGCGGTGTAAATGCATCAAGGCCCCATGATCGACCTCCACGACCTGGTATGCCGAGACATTGGTCAAAACTTTTGCATAACGCTCGGCCCGCTCGTACGATCCTCGAAGATTTACAGCGGACTTCCAAGCCAGCCCAAAGATACCGTAATCGTCGCAGCGCATGGATTCACCCGCTCTCAAGGGAAGTGTCCTGACATGCGGATCGGCTGCGGCGATATCTTCCAAAAACGAATAATAATCGGTGTCTAAGACCATCTTTTTGGGCTCGACCGGGCCATCAGGATCCACGCCGACGTTCATCATTATTGATTTTTTGTCAACGTTCTCGTCAACCTGCTGGATGACTTTTCTCACAAATAACGAGGTTATGTATCCCATACTACGCCTACAAATTTTAGCATAGCGAGCTTTCCAGCACATCACACCGTATGTTTAAGGTGCTTCCACCCATCGCGTCGGATCTTCGGCTGTAGGCATCCACCGCACGGAGGCAGGGTAGATCGCGTCGCATGTTCTTACAGTCATTGTAACTTTTTCCAGGGCGAACGCCAATAAAAAGGGTTCTTTCTTCCGGGTTCTTCCGGTTTTGGGGGATGGGCATGACCCCTGGCACCGTTATCCCCCCAAAAACCGGAAGAGCCCGACTTGATCATCATCGAATCCCAGGATGAGGAGATCTCGCAGGGCCATCCCCCCAAAAACCGGAAGAGCCTATTTTTGTGAGTGCAAAAGAGATCCCCTTTAATTACACCGATGCGAATCAAGGGTTTCGAGTGTTCTTTTTTCCAAAGTAAAAGTAGGGCGACTACAGGTTAGTTAAGAATGGCGCGCGATCGATCGGAGAGTTGCGCCATAAGAGCCACTCCTGTGGAAAACTCGCCCAAATTCATCAAAGCAATAGCGTGTACCGATTTCAGATGATTGCGAACACGCCGCCGGTCATTCAAGGCAACGCGTGCGAAGCCGGGCTGCAATTCGAGAATTTTCGAGCGAATAGTCCCGGTGTAGGGAACGACAAAACCGATAAAGCGAGAGAAAAGCCAGGGCCCTCCTGGAATTTTTCTTGCTCGACTCCACCAGTGAAAGAGCGGGCTGGTCATGGGCTTAACCTCCTATTCGGTTCAGTTTACCACAATTCTGGATAAGCGTTCACAAACTTCATTCGAATGCGTGAATGTGTCGAATACGTTTTCTCCATGGCTCCATCGAAGACTTCGTGTTAGAATAAAAATCGTTGATGTATTACTAAAGTGCGTGGTTACATTGCTCCATCACTTATTCCCGCACAATGTAGTTCAGGGACCCCCATTAGGCTCCTTGCTCGCTACTTGCCAAAGCTTGTGGGCCGGGTTTAAAACTCGGCCCTGTTTTCTCTTTTTGCGAACCCTTGCCCACATGGGCTGCAACATTGATATCGATCGGTGATTAGGTGAATGGCATGCCCGATTTCACTAGGGAGATTTCGGACCTGAAATCACACCTGCTGGACAATGACGATTTCGCCTCAGTTAACGGATTCTTCTTTCAAGCACTCGCCGAAAATGCTTCATTTCTGGAGCTGGGAAAACCCATCCGTTCCCCCATGCTGAAAAATGCCTTTCGAAAAATCGCCGTTCAGATGTATGGGCGGACCGGATTAGAGCAACTGCTGGTCATCAGCGTGCCCGTTTACAAGCTGTACCACGGCTCTTGTTTGATCGCCGGGCGGCCGGCCACTTTCTTTTTCTTCAATGATTTGGACCTGGGCTTGATGGCGATTACCGATCATTTGGACCGGACGGAGCATGTGCGTTTCACCAACGTCATGTTGGTGCCGGACAACCACAAGGCCCCCATGTTCTTCCATTACGGCGGTCACGGTTACAGCGAATAAGCCCCGGACGCGTGCGCCCGGGACATTGATTCAGGCTTCGAGGGCTCGGCGCACGTCTTCGATCAGATCCTCGGCGTTTTCTATGCCGACCGAGAACCGAATCAGGCCGGCGTCGATGCCCAACTTCACGCGCAGGTCGGGTGGTACGGAGGCGTGCGTCATGGTCTCGGGGTGGTTGACCAGCGATTCTACCCCGCCCAGGCTCTCGGCCAGGGAGAAAACACTAAGGTTGGACATGAACCGGGAGACACGCTCCATGCTGCCGGGCAGGTAGGCGCTGACGATACCGGAACAGCCGTGGGGCATTTGCCGTTGCGCCAGGTCGTACTGGGGATGCGAGGGCAGGCCGGGGTAAATGACTTCTTCAAATTCCGGCATGGTTTCCAGGGCTTCGGCCAGAGCCAGGGCATTGGTGCTGTGACGTTCCATGCGCAAAGCAAGGGTTTTGATGCTGCGCAATAACAGGAAACACTCCTGCGGCGCGTTGACGGCGCCGGCGGCAAACTGGACGAACTTCAATTCCTCGGACCATTTCTCATCGGAAGTCATGACCACGCCGCCCACAAGGTCGCTGTGACCGGCCAGGTACTTGGTGGAGCTGTGCAAAACCAGGTCGGCGCCCATTTCCAGGGGCCGTTGCAAAATGGGCGAGCAGAAGGTGTTGTCCACCAAAACGGAACAATCGCGGTCTTTCGTCAGTTCGGCAATCGCGGGCACATCCACAATGCGAAGCAATGGATTGGTGGGCGTTTCAATCCAGATCATGCGGGTCTTATCGGTCATGTGCTGCTCGATGACCTTGGGATCGCGCATGTCGATAAACTCGAACTCCAGGCCGTACTTGGCGTACATGCGTCGGAACAGCCGACCGGTGCCGCCGTAGACATCTTCACTGACCAAAACATGAGCGTCAGGCTCCAGGATTTGGATCACGGCTTGCGCGGCCGCCAGGCCGGACGAGAAGGTATAGGCCCATCGGGCGCCTTCCAAAGTGGCCATCGAGGTCTCCAAGGCATCGCGAGTGGGATTGCCCGCCCGAGAATAATCGTGCAAAAGGGGCTCGCCGGGCTTTTCCTGAACAAAAGTGGAGGTTTGGTAGATGGGGGTCATGATTGCGCCGGTTACCGGATCGGGCTTGACGCCGGCGTGAACGCAATGTGTTTCGATTCTGGTCATGTGAGCACTCCCTATTTTTTTTACCAACATCTTATACGGCATCGAGGCCGAACATATTTCAAGGATGTGCAGAATAACACTATTTCGCCAACCTGGGAAGTTTTCAGGGAAGCAGCATTGTAATTCTTATCGAAGAACATCGGGGCGGTCGGTTTCGCGGTCGCCGAAGCCGGTGAATCGCATTCCACCGGATAAACCAAATTGACGAACCGCCCCTCCCGGAAGTAGAATAGTGCGGTTGATAGTAAGGAGTTGGTACACCCCCGCAAATGAAGGTCACGGTTCTTATTCCCGCACGCATGGCCGCTACAAGGTTCCCGGGGAAACCTATCACTCCAATTAACGGTAAGCCCATGATCCAATGGGTTTATGAACGCAGTTCCGCCGCGTCGGTGGACCGCGTGATCGTGGCGACCGACAGCACCGAAATCCTGGATGCCGTACGGGCTTTCGGCGGTGAAGCGGTCATGACCCGCGCCGATCACGAGAACGGCAGCCAACGCATCGCCGAGGTTGCCGCCACGCTTGACAGCGACCTCATCGTCAATGTTCAAGGTGACGAACCCACCATTCATCCCGGAGCGGTCAATGCCGTTCAGGCGCCCCTGGAAGCCGAGCCCCAATTGGAGATGGCCACCCTGGCCGAGCCCATCAAAAACCACGAGGATCTCTTCAATCCCAATGTGGTCAAAGTGACCTTCAACAAGGCCGGTCGGGCCATGTACTTTTCCCGTTCGCCCATTCCCTTCGTCAAACACGAGGGAATGAACCAAATCCGGTGGGAACCCGGTCTCGCCCATGGGCACTATCGCCATGTCGGCATCTATGCCTATCGCCGGGAATTTCTGCTCCAATATGTTGCCGAGCCGCCCTGCTCGCTCGAACGCATGGAGGGGTTGGAGCAATTGCGCGCCTTGTATATGGGCGCACGTATTCAAGTGGCGGCCTCCGAATGGCCGTCGATTGGTGTGGACACGCCCGCCGACGTGCCGCGGGCCGAAGCATTTCTTATCGAGGAAAACAGGGGTTCAGAATGACCAAGTTTATTTTTGTCACCGGTGGTGTTCTTTCCAGTTTAGGCAAGGGTCTTGCCGCTGCTTCCTGCGGCGCCCTGCTCGAAAGCCGCGGCTATAAGGTAGCCGTGCAAAAACTCGATCCCTATATCAATGTAGATCCCGGAACCATGAGCCCGTTCCAGCACGGCGAAGTCTTCGTGACCGACGACGGCGCGGAAACCGACCTGGACCTGGGCCACTATGAACGCTTCACCAATATGACCGCCACCCAAGGTCACAACTGGACCACCGGCCGTATCTACCAGAAGGTCATCAACAAGGAACGGCGCGGCGACTACCTGGGCAAAACCGTCCAGGTCATCCCCCATATCACCGACGAGATCAAAAACAGCATCAAAAAGATTGCCGGGGACGATATCGACATCGTTATCGTGGAGATCGGCGGCACGGTCGGCGATATCGAGAGCCTGCCCTTTCTGGAAGCCATCCGCCAGTTGAAGCTTGAACTGCCCGTGGGCGACGCCGTCAACCTGCACCTGACTTATGTCCCCTACCTGCAAGCCGCCCGGGAATTGAAAAGCAAGCCCACCCAGCATTCGGTCAAGGAACTGCGCAGCATCGGCATCCAGCCCGACATCATCCTGTGTCGCTGCGAGAAACACCTGCCCGAGGAACTGCGCGCCAAGATCGCCCTGTTTTGCAGCGTGCCCGTGGAAGCGGTGAAGATTGCCATCGATGTCAACAACATCTATAAGGTACCCATTTCCTTCGCCGACCAGGAGGTCGACACCCTGGTTTGCAAGCTGCTCGGCCTTCCCCACCAACGGCGCAAAATGGAGAAATGGGAATATTTGTCCAGCATCATCGACGGACCCATGTCCGAGGTCAATATCGGCGTAGTGGGCAAGTATGTCGACTATCCCGATTCCTACAAATCCATCAGCGAGGCCCTCACCCATGCGGGGTTCCATCACAAGGCCAAAGTGAAGGTGCACTGGATTGAGTCCTCGCGGTTCGAGAAGGGCGAAAACCTGGAAGAACTGGATGTGGTGGACGGCATTCTCATTCCCGGGGGCTTCGGCATTCGCGGCGTACGCGGCATGGTGGAAGTGGTGCAAACCGCCCGGACGCGTGGTATCCCCTTCTTCGGCATCTGCCTGGGGATGCAGGTGGCCTGTATCGAATTCGCCCGCAATGCGGCCGGTATGGAAAGCGCCAACTCGTCCGAATTCGATGACGAGGCGCCCTTCAATATCTTTTACAAACTGCGTGAATTGGTGGACATCGACGAGATGGGCGGCACCATGCGCCTGGGCGCGTTCGACTGTCAGTTGGAAGACGGCAGCTTTGCCCACAAAGCCTACGGCAAGTCGTTTATTTCCGAACGCCACCGCCACCGCTATGAGTTCAATATCGGTTTCAAGGACCAGATGGCCGAGGCGGGCCTGAAGTTCACCGGCATGTCGCCCGACGGCCTGTTCGTGGAAATCGTCGAATTGGAAAACCATCCCTGGTTCCTGGGTTGTCAGTTCCACCCGGAATTCAAGTCCAAGCCGTTCGAATGTCACCCCCTGTTCCGCGATTTCGTGGGCGCATCGTTGGCCCATCGCCAAACTCGTGATAAGGTTGGCGCCGAGGAAACGGCTCGGGAAGAGTTGGTATGACGCCGGCTGGAGGAAAGATGAGCTTCAAATTCGAGATCGACGGCCGCGACTTCGAGCGCGGCGGACCTTATCTTCTGATCGCGGGGCCCTGTGTCATCGAGTCGGAAGCCCATGCATACGGCATGGCCGAAAAGCTGGCCGACATCGTCGCGCCCTGGCGGGACGAATTCATTTGGGTGTTCAAATCATCCTTCGACAAGGCCAACCGATCCTCCGGGCGCAGCCGACGCGGCCCGGGCATGGAAGAAGGTTTGCGCATTCTGCGGCGCATCAAAGAGGAATTGGATGTTCCGGTACTGACCGATATCCACGAACCCGACCAGGCGGCCCCGGTCGCCGAGGTAGTCGACATCCTGCAAATCCCCGCCTTCCTGTGTCGCCAGACCAACCTGTTACACGCCGCCGCGGAAACCGGCCGGATCGTGAATATCAAGAAAGGCCAGTTCGTGGCGCCGCACGATATGAAACACCCGGTCGCCAAGGTAAAGGACGCGGGTAACGACAAGGTCATGATCACCGAACGCGGCACCAGCTTCGGCTACAACAACCTGATCGTAGACTTCGCCGGCGTGCACGGCATGAAGGCCATCGGCGCCCCCGTCATCATGGACGCCACTCACTCGGTTCAACTGCCCGGCGGCCTGGGCGATGTCAGCGGCGGTCGCCGCGAAGTAGCGCCTTTTATCGCGCGCGCCGCCGCGGCCGTGGGCGTGGACGGCTTCTTCACCGAAGTGCACGACAACCCCGACGAGGCCTGGAGTGACGGTCCCAACCAGTTGACCCTGGAACTGTTCCGAGATCTGCTGCCCGTTCTGACGGCCGTCCGCAAGGCCGTTTCATGATCCTGGATAAGGGCCGTCAGGTTCTGGAAACAGCGGCGCGGTCGGTTGCCGCGCTGATCGACGATCTGGACGAAGACTTCGAGAAGGTGGTCCGCCTGATCATGCGCACCGAGGGCCGCCTGATCCTGACCGGTATCGGTAAGAGCGGCATCATCGCCCGCAAGCTGGCCGCGACCTTCGCATCTACCGGCACGCCCGCCTTTTTCGTGCACCCCGCCGAGGCGGTGCACGGCGACCTGGGCATGATCGTGAAGGGCGACACCGTCATCGGCATGTCCAACTCCGGTGAGACCGAGGAACTGGTGCGCCTGCTTGAATTGATACGCCGCCAGGGCGCCAACTTGATTGCCATCACCGGGAATGCAGAAAGCACCCTGGCCAAACACGCCGATGCGGCTGTCTGCTATCGCATCGACGAAGAGGGCTGTCCCATCGGCCTTGCCCCGATGGCCTCCACCACCACCTCGCTGGCTCTCGGCGATGCCGTTGCGGCCACCGTAATGGAGCTGAAGGGTTTCAGCAGCGGCGATTTCGCCCGCTTCCATCCCGGCGGCAAACTGGGTAAGAAACTGCTGCTGGTGGAGCAGGTCATGCACCGCGACGACGCGCGGCCGCTGGTCGAACCCGACGCCGCTCTCAGCGAAGCCCTGATCGAGGTCAGCGAAAAGCGACTGGGTATGACGGCCGTTGCCTTACCCCAAGGCTTGGGTCTGGTTACGGACGGCGACATCCGGCGCTTGTTGCAGCAACACGGTTCCGCCGCCCTGGAGATGAAAGTGGGCGATATCTGTATCTCGAACCCCAAATCCATTCGCCCCGAGGCCCTGGCCGTGGAAGCGTTGAACCTGATGGAACAGCATCACATCACCTCGATTCTGGTGATCGATGATCGGGGTGATTACCGCGGGGTGGTCCACCTGCACGATCTGTGGAAGACCCAACTGATGTGAACCGGACAAAAATAAAAGCCACCGGGCAACCTTCTTCGTAGGGTTGGGAGATTTTAGCGCGTTCCCGGAAGGTTGCCCGGCGGTATTCCGTGGGGATTCAGTCTGGAAAAATGGCCCCGTGCCAAGCACGGGACCCTTAGAGCATGCGACGAGGTTGATGACGCATAACTGTCCGCTAAGAAGAGGGGAAAGAGGAGGGGGCGGTCAAAGTCGGGATGGGAATTAGGAAACAAATGATGAGGCGGTTCATGAAAGACGTCTCCTGATTGTCATTGACCGGCGTGTGGGGAGGACACGGGCGCTGTAACGTAAATTCGCGATTTACCTTCCGGGTGCCGTAAAGTCGTGACTCACGGTACAAGCTGACTCCCGTGACCTCCCCACACGCGGGGAGAGTTGGTGATTCGGGTGATAGAAAGGGTTTCGTAGGGTTGGGGTCAGGGGGCTCCTGAGCCGGACGGCAGGCCGACCGGCCCAGGAAGAGGTATTTAGTGGTGACGCCGACCGCGATGACCGTGGCGCCTCATGGGCGGTAATTCGTCCTCGGTAATCGCGCCGTCACCGTTGGCGTCGAGTTTATTGAAGGCTGCTTGCAGGCCGGCGATGTCGGGCGTACCGTCACCGTCGCTGTCAAATCTGTCGATCATTCTGGGGCCGCGGCCCTCGGGGGGCTGTTCCAGGCCCAGGTTGGCGTGAATCAAAGCGGCCAGTTGCTCGCTCGTGAAGGCGCCGTCGCCGTCCTCGTCGAGATTGGCCAGGAAGGTGGACCACTCATCGGCGGTGAGGCCGGGCTCGCCGTCCGTGTCCGCGCCTTCCAGCAAAATCATGGCGCCCAGAGCGCGCCGCATGCCGCGCATCCGTCCGCGAGGCATCTCATCAGCGCTCACCACGCCGTCGTCATCGGCATCCATCCGCTCGAAGGCTGCTTGGGCGTCCGCCACGGTGATCGTGGGCGGGTTCTCGCGATGGCGGTGACCGCGATTCTCGGGCAACAGCGCCCGGACCTTGTCGTGGTCGATGGTTTCACCGTCGTCGGCGGTAACGCTCGCCAGGAAGGCACTCCATTCATCGGTGGTGATGTTGCCGTCCTGATCGCTGTCGGCCAGGGCGATCAATCCGCCGCGAAGGCCGTGGTGACCGCCGCGATGACCGCCGCGTTTACCCATGCGGGCCTTGCCGTGACGGCCCCGACGTCCGAATTCATCCTCGGTCAATACGCCGTCGCCGTTGGCGTCCATCTTCTCAAAGCGAAGCTGGGTCGCGGCCGCGAATTCTTCGGCCGAAATCTGACCGTCACCGTTCGTGTCTGCATTTTTCAGATGACCTCTACCGGGACCCTGGGCCTGTGCGGCCGCCAAAATTCCAGTGAGCAGCAAGGCGATAAAAACAACTTTCTTTTTCATGGCTACTACCCCTTGATCTCATAATGTTGAAGCACCCGGTAGCGGGTGTCGCCACCCGTCGTCTATAGCTAATCTACGTCCCCGGTCGAGAGAAGTAGTTATGCAGCTGTAAACTCTGTGTTAAGGATGTAAAATGGCCCGGCCGCCCTTATTTCCTCTGCTAGAATAGATTTACCAGGCCGCTTCCGCCAACGGATACAGCCTTTCCCGGGGGTGAACATGCGCTTCAGCCGGCCCTTGTTGATTCTGGGCTCGTTAATCGCCGTGGCCGCCTTGCAGTACCATTGGGTAGGCGAGGTCAGCCGCGCCGAACGGGTCCGTCTGAACAACCTGCTGGCCGAGTCGCGCAAAGCCTTCGCCGAGGAAATGGACCTGACCCTCACCCGCCTGGCCATTATGTTATTGGTATCGCCCGACCCCCGCGAGCCCATCGGGTCCCTGCCCGAAAACTTCAAAAACTGGCGCGACATGGCCAGGTGGCCCGATCTGGTCCAGGATCTGTACCTGTTCAGCCGCACCCATGACGGCGAAACGGAAACCCAACGCCTGGATTGGGCCGGCGGCTCCCCGGCGCCCGCGACCCTGCCGGCATCGCTGCAAGCATCCGCCGCGGAACTGATCACCCATTTGGAAGAGCGTCATCAGCGCGGTAATTCACGTACCCGTCAGCAGCGCGGTCGACGTGGTCGCGGCGGTTGGCGACGCGGCCCGCTGGTGGATGTGATCGGCGCGCCCCCGCATTTCAGGATTGCCGCTCCTGCCGAAAGAGACAAAGCAACCTACCTGTTCGTGGAACTGAACCGGGCCGAGTTGTTCCGCAAGATCCTACCCGAACTGGCCGGCAAACATTTTTCCGAGGAATATATCGTCTCGGTAGTCCGGGCATCGGAACCGGAAACCATCCTGTTCCAAAACCAACCGGGCGCCCCGACATCATCCACCAGGAATGCGGTCCCCTTCTTCGGCCTGCGCTACCTGCCCAAATTACACGAAATGCCGGGGCTGCCGGCCGAAATGCGCCGGGCCGATATAACCCCGGAAACCTTCCGACGCGGCGGCATGGGCCTGATGCGCATTTTGGGACCCGCCATGTTCGAGAACCGCGACGGCGCCAACGGCGACCTGCTGTTGTTGGTCAACCATCGTTCCGGTTCGTTGGAGACCGTCCTGGCCCGAGCCCGGCGCAACAATCTCCTGATCAGCACCGGCATTCTGGCCATTCTGGGCGTCACCCTGATCTTGATGATTCGCTCGGCAGAACGGGGCAAGCAGTTGGCGCACCGTCAACTGGAATTCGTCGCCGGCATTTCCCACGAGTTGATGACCCCCCTGGCCGGCATCCGCTCGGCCGCGCAGAACCTGGCCGAAGGCGTCATCAAGGAAGACACCAAGATCCGCCGCTACGGCAACCTGATCGAAAGCGAGAGCCGCCGCCTGACCACCATGGTGGAAAAGGTGCTGGACTACGCGGGCATCCAGGCGGGCCGACGCGAATACGACCTTTCCCCGATCGGCGCGGGCGAACTGGTTTCGGAAGGCCTGGACCACTGCCGAACCGTCCTGGAAAGCGCCGGCTTCACCCTGGAGCGACGCATCGCCGAGGACCTGCCGGTGGTAAACGCGGACCGAACCGCCTTCACCCGCGTGGTCCAAAACCTGGTGGGCAACGCCATCAAATACGCCGCCGAGGCCGCCTGGCTGCGCGTCTCGGTTACGGCGACGGCAGACCGGGTGCTGATCGATTTCACCGACAAGGGACCGGGCATACCCAAAGCGGACCTGGCGAACATCTTCGAACCCTTCTTCCGGGGCAAGGAACACGTGGCCTCCAACATCTCAGGCAGCGGCCTGGGTTTGTGCCTGGTCAAACATATCGTGGAAGGCCATCGCGGCAAAATAACGGTAGACAGCTCCGCGGAAGGCACCACCTTCCACATCAGCCTGCCGGTTTGCCGGTAACCTGTGAGCGAAGCGAACCCTCGGATTCCGAAACTCACTCTCCCAATAATCAGTCCTGATTCCTCGGATTCCGAAACTCACTCTCCCAGGAATCAGTCCTGATTCCTCGCATTCCGAAACTCACTCTCCCAATAATCAGTCCTGATTCCTCGATTCCGAAACTCACTCTCCCAATAATCAGTCCCGATTCCTCGATTCCGAAACTCACTCTCCCAATAATCAGTCCTGATTCCTCGATTCCGAAACTCACTCTCCCAGGAATCAGTTCTGATTCCTCGATTCCGAAACTCACTCTCCCAATAATCAGTCCTGATTCTTTGCGTCCCGAACTTCTGAATCGAGGAATCAGGCGTGATTTAGCGTGTCTCGACCGGCCGAATCGAGAAATCACGGCTCATTTCTCGACTCCGGAAAGAAAGAACCAACGAATGAGGCGGTAAAATGGGGACCACTTCTCGTCGGCGTCTCTCATGCAATTCATTGCTGAGGCCGATTCTTTTCCACAAAGGTCTCGTTTGCTTGTTGTGAGTTCCACCCATGCCCGTTTTGCCCGGATACACCCTCGATAAACTGATCTACCAGGGTAACTTTTCACTGGTCTACCGCGCCACGCAACTGGCGACGAACCGCGCGGTTATCCTCAAGATGCTGCGCTTTCCCTCACCGGAGGAGGAGAATCGGTTTCGCCGCGAGTTCCGCATGGCGCGACAATTGAGCGGGCACGGCGGGCCCGCCGTTTACGGCATGGAGCGCATGGAGGCGTCCTGGATGATGGTGCTCGAAGATTTCGGCGGCATCTCCCTGGATCGGTTGGTCAGCGAGGGCAAACCGCTCGCCCTGGAAACCTTCCTCGAACTGGCCGTGCGCATGGCGGACCTGTTGGACCGGGTTCACCAACGCCGCATCATGCACAAGGACATCCAACCCGGCAACTTCATCTGGAACCCGGAAACAGGCCGCCTGGCCATTATCGATTTCGGTATTTCCACCGCCCTGCCCGTGGAGCGGCGCGCCGCCGTGGCGCCCGAGCGCCTGGAGGGGACGCCTGCCTTTATGTCGCCCGAGCAAACCGGCCGCATGAACCGGGTCATGGACTACCGCACCGATCTCTATTCGCTGGGCGCATCTTTCTATTATCTGCTAACCACCCGACCCCCGTTTCTTGAATCCGATGCCATGCGCCTGGTCTACAGTCATCTGGCCCGACTGCCGGAACCGCCGCACAGCGTCGATTCCCGGATTCCCCAGGCGGTCTCGCACATCGTCATGAAGCTGATGGAGAAAAACGCGGAGAACCGCTACCAGACCGCCCACGGCGTACGCGCCGATTTGCAGCGGTGCCTGGATCATTTGCGCAAGGAAGGCCACATCCCCGCATTCGGCCTGGCCACCGAGGACACCTCCGACCGCTTCTCCATTCCCGAAAAACTCTATGCCCGCCAGGTGGAACGCGACACGCTGCTGACTACCTTCGAACGGGCGGGCAACGGCCTGAAATCGCTGCTGCTGGTGGCGGGTTATCCAGGCATCGGCAAATCCGCCTTGATTCACGAGGTCCACAAGCCGATCGCCGAACGCAACGGATTGTTCATCTCCGGCAAGTTCGACCAGTACAAGCGCAACATACCCTATTCCTCCTTCATCCAGGCATTTCGGGAACTGCTGAATCAACAGCTCACGGAAAGCCCCGAGAACCTGGCCGCCCGGCGCGAGGATCTTCTGAAAGTGCTCGAGGGTAACGGCGCCGTACTGATCGAGGTCTTTCCCGAGTTGGAGCTGATCATCGGCCCGCAACCGCCCGTTCCGGAACTGCCGCCCATGGAAGCCATGAACCGTTTCAACCTGGTTTTCCTACGCTTCCTGGGCGTCTTCGCACGCGAGGAACACCCCCTGGTCATCTTCCTGGACGACCTGCAATGGGCGGACGAGCCGTCGCTGAAGCTGATCGAGTACTGCATGACGGATCAGGGCCCGGCGCATCTGCTGATCATCGGCGCCTATCGCGACAACGAGGTAGACGGTCATCATCCCCTCATGACCCTCATCGCCAATCTCGATCAGGCCCATATTCGCATCAAAACCCTGGTCCCGGCCGCTTTGGGATTGGAAGACATAACCCGCATGACCGCCGATACCCTGCATCGCAAGCCCGCGGAGGTCGCTCCTCTCGCCGAACTCCTGCTTGCCAAAACCGGCGGCAACCCTTTTTTCCTGGTCCAGTTCCTGGAATCGCTCTACCGGTCCCAACTGATCGTGTTCAACAACTCAACTCGCCGCTGGGACTGGTTCCCCGAAAAGATCGCCGAGGCCGGGTATACCGGCAATGTCATCGACTTGATGGTCCGCAAAATCAAACGGCTGGACCCGCAAACCGTGGAGGTGCTGAAGCCCGCGGCCTGCATCGGCAACCGTTTCGACCTGAAGTTGGTGGCCATCGTCTGTCAAAAATCGCCGGCGGATACCGCGGCCTCGCTCTGGCCGGCGCTCCGTGAGGGCGTGGTACAACCGGTCGGCGATGCCTGGCAGTACGAGCAGACCGGCGAGGATGCGGGCAACATGAGCTATCGCTTCCTGCATGACCGCGTGCAACAGGCCGCCTACGCGCTGATCACCCCGGAACGCGAGGCCGAAACTCGCTTGCAAATCGGCCGCCTGCTCCTGGCGCAACTGGATGAATCGGAAATCGAGGAAAAGCTGTTCGACATTGTCAGCCACCTCAATCAGGGCGTTGCTTGCATCGACGATCCCGCCGAACGTCGCAAGCTGGCGCTTATGAACCTGGCGGCCGGCCGAAAAGCCAGGCATGCTACGGCCTATATGCCCTCCTTGGAGTATTTGAATAAGGGCCGCGCCCTGTTGCCCGAGGATTGCTGGACTGTTTGTTTCGACCTTGCTTTCGAACTGACCCTGCTCGCCGCCGAATGCAGCTTCCTCACCCGTCAATGGGACCAGGCGGAAGAGCTGTTCCGACTGCTGTTCGCCCGGGAGTTGAACCGGGAGAACATGGTCCAACTATACCTCCACTATTTTGCCTACTTCGACCACCGACGGGATTTGCAACAGGCCCTGGACGTGGGCACAGAGGCCCTGGCCAAACTGGGTTTCAAACTGGTGCGAACACCCGAGGAAATTGCGCGGGAGACCGAACTGGAGATGTCGGAGGTCTTGAAGTGGCTGGCGAACCATTCCATGAGCGAGGTTCCCGGGGCGCCGGATTGCCAGGATGCGGATCTACTGACGATTTCCAACCTGCTGGCTACCATTACGGCGGCGGCCTATAACCGGGAGCCTCCGCTTTTCGACCTGATCGTGCTGAAGCAGGCCAACCTGGCCTTGAAACACGGCAATACGCCGACGGCCTCATTCGCCTATGCGACCCTGGGCATCCTGCTCAGCTCCCGCGGCCGTCACGAGACAGGTTACAAGTTGGGTTTGCTGGGCTTGGAGGTAGACAAGCGCTACGATAACCCGTTGATCGCCAACAAGGTTTTTTTCGTCAACGGTTGCTTCCTGCTGCACTGGGTTCATCATGTACGCGACAGCGTGCCCTACCTGAAGCGCGCCTACCAAGGCTCCCTTGCCGTGGGTGACTTCGTCTATGCCTATTATGCCCTGTGGGTTACCGCTATCACTCGTTATGCTGAGGAGGCGCCCCTGCCGGTCCAGTCGCGGGAGTGCCGTCACTCGATCTCACTGATCGATAAAAGCGGCGGCATGGGCCTGTACGTGGCGATTCAGGGGATTCTCGGCACCACTCTGGCGTTACAAGGGTTGAGCCCCGACCGGGACGAACCGGCGGCCCATACCCTGGAAGAAATATTGTATCTGCTGGACCGGCATTCCTTTGCACCGGGCGCCCACGCCTTTCTGGTATTTCAGATGCAAACCCTCTATTTACAGGAGAATTACCGGGAGGCCCTGCGCGTCGTCGACGAGGCCGATCGCCTGTATGATCACGTTTCCGGTATTATCACCCAATCGCTCCATACATTATATAAAGGCCTGACGGCCGCCGCGCTGTTGCCGGAAGCCCCGCACGAGGAGCGCATTTCCCTGGCCAAAATCCTGGAAACCTGCACGACGCGCATGGAGGACTGGGCCCAAAGCTGTCCCGAGAATTTCGGTCACAAGTGGACCCTGTTGCTGGCCGAGTCGGCTCGCGTGGAAAACAATCCGCTCAGCGCCATGAAATACTACGAGCAGGCAGCGGCCGAGGCGAACGCGGCAGCCTTCCCGGGCAGCGCCGGCCTGGCAAACGAGTTGGCGGCCCGTCACTGTCTCGCCAATGGACTGCAACAGGCAGCGGGCGCCTATCTACGCGCCGCGGCCGCTTGCTATTTGAACTGGGGGGCCACCGGTCGCGTCTCCGAATTGAAGCGGCGTCATCCCGACGTGATCGTGAGCGAACAGAAACGGGGCGTCGACATTCGTGAGGACACGGTCACCATCTCCGCCGATCGTACCGACATGGCCCAAATTCTGAGGGCGGCAACCGTTTTCTTCCGCCAACCGGGCGTGGATCGGCTGGCGGCGGTATTGCTGCGCACGGCCATGGAGCACGGCGGCGCGGAGCGGGGTTTTGTCCTGATCTCCCAAGACGGTACCTGGGTGATCAAGGCCGAGGGCAACGCCCACGCCCGAGAGCCCGTAACCATGACCCGCCGGGCCGCAAGCGACGAACTGCTTCCCATGGCCGTGATCCAATTCGTGGAAAAAACCGGAAAAACGCTGGTCCTGGAGGATGCGGCACGGGACCGGGGCTTTGGGAAAGCGGGTTATATTGCGCGTCATAAACCGCGTTCGGTCTTGTGCCTGCCGTTACCGGGACGCCGGACGATGATCTATCTGGAGAACAACCACAACCCGGGCGCATTCTCGGCCGACCGCGTGGAGGTTCTGCGCCAACTGGCCAATCAGGCGAGTATTGCGCTGGACCAGACCACACGTTACGAGGAGCAGGCCCGACTTTCCGAGGATCGCGCCCGCCGGCTGGTGGAGCAGGAAAAGGACGTCTGCCTGGGCCGGGTGGGGCGCGGCATTGCGGGAGAAAGCGAAAAGGCCGCCTCTGCCGCGTCGGAAACCGTCCGCTCGATGCGCCGCCGATTGGACCGCCTGGAAGAAGATCTCAAACAAATCGAGGATAAACAGGAAAGAGCCCGCTACCTGGACAAGACCCTGGACGAACTGGATCACGGCTTGGAAACCATACGCCGCAACAGTCGGCGCATTCGCGGCACGGCCGAGGTCTTCGGTCGCCTGACAGGCGATGACCGCAAACAAGGCCGCATCGATCTCTCGGAAACAGTGCACGAGACGGTGGATCTGGTAACTTCCGCCTTTCCCGCGGTCACGGTTGTGGAGCACTTGACCGAGAACATTCCCCTGGCCTGTCGCCCGTCCGCCTTGAGCAGAGTATTCATTCACCTGGCTTTCAACGCCTGCCATGCCTTGATGGAACGTCGCCAGGAGGAGGGCGGCGAAGCACCGGCCAAATTGACGGTAATTACCAGATATGACGACAAGGAAGCGGTGGTAATTTTTGCGGACACCGGCACGGGCATGTCGGCGGACCAATTGGAAAAAGTATTTCAGCCATTTTTCAGCACGGGCCGCGGCATCGGTTTGGGATTGGTAACCGCCCGCCGTATCATCGGCGAACATGGCGGAACGGTCAAACTTCGATCCAAGCAAGGTGTGGGAACCGACATCACCATCCGGCTGCCCCTGACAAGAAACTGATTTGCTCGGGTAAGAATAACATTTAAGAAATCGGACGCTTGAACAGGGTCGACCTGTCCCAGGTGCATGACGAATCAGGTACGACACAAAGGGTCAAAACGTCGGAAAGAAGATAAGGGAACCTCTACTTTTGGACTTGTTCTATTATTTCAAAGTAGAGAAAAATTTGAAAAAGTCCTTTTCGGTCGTTTTTACTTGCCAAATTCTCAAATAGACGCCAAAGAATTCAAGGAGTTTACATGACCTCACCAGGTCAAGGCGGCAAAAAGCCCTTGCGGTACCCCCGCCGAATACAAAACTGAATACATGAGCTTGAATTCACATGGGAAAACCAGCCGGTCGGCCGATGAAATATCGGCACATATTAGAAATGTTATGCGAAGAAGAACTTTACACGCCTTCCACCATCGCCGAATTTGCGGACAGCAATGGATTGCTCTACCCCGATCAGGGAAAAACCGCGAGGCAGCGAGTGAAAGTCGCGATGGGGCGACTCAGGAGCTACCACAAATTCCCCACACACGGTGACGGCACCGTTCGTCGTACGGGACAAAGACCCGTTCCGGCCTGGTTTGGTTGGCGTTGGAAACTACTCATTTTGGAAGATAGGAAACATGAGCGAATCGAACAACAAAAAACCCAGGTATCCGAAGGTCTTTGACAAGGATGAAATGAACCTGGTTCAGCCGCGTCCTACCTGGACCCGCGCCGAAATTCTGGGTATGGAGGGCATCTTCCTGCTCAAGGACGTTGCCGACCTGTTGGGTTTGGACTCTCCAACTCTCAAAAGACATGTGGAGGCTGCCCAAAACCGCGGGGAATCGCCGTGGGATGTCGTGGGCGCCAAGAAGGTCTGGAGCAATTGGGTCCTGCGGATGAAAGTCTTTGCACCTTACTACCGAAAATACCTGGAACTGCCCTATCGGAAAATCGATAAGGAATGGGATGCCAATGTCCTGTTGGAGCAGAGGGGTCATTTTCTCCTCTCCCAGGTCTGCAAGCTGATCCCGTTCAACGGCAGCCAGATGCGCTACCTGGCCAAGCGGAACCCCAAAGCCGCACAGGAATTCGGCATCTGGAAGGACGAGGTATTGGGCGCTTATATCGTGGATATGGGCCGATTTTCGGTGTGGATCAAGCAATTATGGCAACAAGGAACACCTGAACCCAAACCCAAGAAAAAGGTCCGTAGACGGAGGAAAAAAAAGGATTCGTGAAATGCACGTGTCAAAAACACCGTTTTGTCAGGGCAAAAACGGCCGTAAATGCGGCCCGGCCGACATTTGCGCCTTGTTGACCCTGTCGTTCGTGATAATATCGAGACATGATTGAGGTGCGCTTAATGCCTCCAAGCCAGGCGGTGCGGTTGCCAATATGAGCTATTTCCGGTTGCGCGATATCAAAACCCCACCTTTTGCATACGTCACCAACAAGGAAGATGTGGTCCACGCCTGTCGCGCCTGTGAGATGCCTTTTCGGGAATTGGAAGAAACGCTTCGTGTGGAAATCATCACCGTGGATTCCGAGGACTGGGAATCGCGCCTGCGCGGCAAGCCCATGTTGGCCGATCACTGGCTCATCGGCGACGAGGCCCTGGCCGCTACCCTGGACGGCACCTTTCCCGATATGTTCGAGCGCATTCCCGTGGAAATCTCCTCATGGATGACCCGAGCGCCCCTGCTGTTATCCACGCCGCCCTCGGAAACCCTGGTGGAGCGCGCCCACACCTTCCAACCCGATTGCTTCTACTTCAAACCGGTGAACTCGATTGCTCTGGCCGATGAGTTGCTGGAAAGCTTCCCGCCCATTCGCTGCCATGTTTGCCGGCGGGAAATACCGGAACTGCCCTTCGACTTTCAACCCGTCCCCGAGGTAACCGCCGACCTCAAACCCGTGGTCTCGCTCAAAGATTTCCATCTCGAAGGGTACGACTACCTGTTCCACGAGAGCGTCGCCACGAATCTGGCGCGACTCTTCCCCGAGATGATCTTGGAACCCGTCGCCACCGAACCGCTGTACATCTAGACGAGGCAGGGAAACGAACCTTGCGGAATCAAGCGATTTCGGGCATTTCTTTTCCAAGCGCGGACCCGTATTTTTTTCGCGCGTCCGGTAACTTCACCTTTCACACACTCGCTTTTCGTGTATACTAGACCGTTCGACGGGCTACCTGTGCCTGTTGGAACCCAAACCCGAATTATTTTTCATGTGGAAGCGGGTCCGCCGACCTGTTTCCCGATTATGCGAGGGTGGCGAAATTGGTAGACGCACCAGATTTAGGATCTGGCGGGTTAACACCTGTGAGGGTTCGAGTCCCTTCCCTCGCACCACTGATCCCACGCTTCGGGTACCGGTCAACTTAATGAAATATAGAGGCAGATTGGATGGACGTTAAGATCACCAGGGAAAACCCCATTTTGGTCAAGGCCGCCGTACAGATTCCCTGGGAGCGGGTCGCTCCGCACCAAAACAAGGCCCTTCAAGAGATCAAGGGGCATGCACAACTCCCCGGCTTCCGCAAAGGCAAGGCGCCCGCCGCCCTACTGAAGAAACGCTTCAAGAACGAAATCACTCAAGAGATCATTCGTCACCTTCTCCCCGATTGCATGAAAGAAGTGGTGGAATCCCAAAAACTGAAGTCCGTGACCACGCCGCGACTCGTCGATGTGGAACTGGTCGACAAGAAACACTTCCACTTCGAGGCCGAGATCGATGTCAAACCCGAGATCGAGTTGCAGGAATGGAAGGGCCTGGAGGCCGAGACCCTGCGGATCGACATCACCGCGGAACAGGTGGATCAGGCGCTGGAAACCAAGCTGGAGCAGGCGACCAAACGCGAAAAGATCACCGACCGCGGCGCCGAAAACGGGGACCGGGTCAAGGCGGCGCTGACCGTTGTGGATTTGGAAAGCGACGAATCGCTTACCGATATGGATGATTATGAGGTTGAACTCGGTGCGGAAGGCGCGCATCCCAACATCAGCGAACTGATCTTGGGCGCTGAAACCGGGGACGACGTGGTGGGCGAATTCGAGGCCGGCGAAGACGATGCCTTCCCCGATTGGGCCGGCAAAAAGGTCAAGGCCTACCTGGAAATCAAGGAAATCGTCAAAGAGACCAAACCCGAACTCAACGACGAATTCGCCAAAACCCTGGACGCTGAAGACCTGGCGGACCTGCGTAAGAAAACCGAAGAAGATTTGAAGAAATCTGCCGAGGACCATGAAAAGCACCGACTGGACAATTTTCTGATGGGCAAGATGATGGAAGGCTACGACTTCCAGGTGCCCCGGGAATGGGTTACCAACGAGGCCCGCGCCATGGTGGAACAACAAATGGCGCCCTACATGCAGGCTTTACAAGGTCAGGGCCGTGCGCAACAGGAAGAGCTGATCGGCAGCATGTTGCAATATACGATGCCCCAGGCGGCCGGCAAGGTTCGCGCCGATGTGATCTTGGATACCCTGGCCGAGAACCTGGAAATTGCGCCCTCCGATGAAGAGTTGGATGCCGACCTGGAAACCTACCTGCCTTACTCCCAAGCCGAAACAGTTGAAGAATTGAAAGCAACCTTGACCGAGTCCGGAGCACTTGAGAACATCATCGATGTTATCAAGAGAAGGAAGGCGTTGGATGCCGTCCGCGAGGCGGCTGTCCTCACCGAGGTCGACGAATTGACCAAGGAAGAACCGCCGGCTGAAGAAGAACACGTTCAAGGTCACGATCACGACCACGGTCATGAAGAGGCCGCGGCCGAAACCCCCGAAACCTCCGGTGATGACACGCCGGATGAAGATAATGACGACGAATCGAAGGATTCAGCGTAGTTCCCAAAATCTAAAAAGAGGGAGAAGCAACATGGCACTTGTTCCTATTGTTGTAGAACAAACGAGTCGCGGCGAGCGCAGTTACGACATCTATTCTCGCCTGCTGAAAGACGGCATTCTCTTCATCGGTGAGGAAGTCACCGATCACCTGGCCAACCTGGTCATCTCCCAACTCCTGTTTCTGGAGGCGGAAGACCCCGAGCGTGACACCCACATCTACATCAACTCCCCCGGCGGCAGCGTGACCGCCGGCCTGGCCATCTACGACACAATGAACCTGGTCAAACAGGACGTTTCCACCATTTGCGTCGGCCAGGCGGCCAGCATGGGCGCCTTCCTGTTGGCAGGCGGCGCCAGGGGCAAGCGCTATACCCTTCCCAACGCCCGTATCATGATTCACCAGCCCATGGGCGGATCACGCGGTCAGGCCCGGGATATCGAAATTCAGGCACAGGAAATCTTGCGCATAAAAGAAACGCTGGACTCCATTCTTGCTGAAAATACCGGTCAGACCCTCGAAAAAATCAAGGAAGACTCCGATAGGGATTATTACATGGGCGCCAAGGAAGCCGTGGACTACGGCCTCGTGGACGAAGTTATCAGCAAACGTGACCTTGAGGGTTAACACCCCAACCGCCCTTGTCGGGCAGCAAGGATGGAGAAGAACGCCATATGAAATCACCCCGAGACCTGAGATGTTCCTTCTGCAATAAAAGCCAACGTGAAGTCAAAAAACTGATCGCGGGCCCGGACGTCTACATCTGCGACGAGTGCGTCAACGTGTGTAACGATATTGCACAAGAGGATCAGGTATACGAGAACGACTTCCCGGAACAGACCTTTACCCCTACCGACCTGAAAAATTTTCTGGACGATTATGTTTTGGGTCAACACCTGGCCAAGCGCAAGCTGGCCGTGGCCGTCTACACGCACTACCGCCGGATTTCCCAACCCCGCAGCAAGAACGACGATGTGGAACTGGAAAAGAGCAACGTGTTGTTGATCGGCGATACCGGAACCGGGAAAACCCTGCTGGCCCGCACCCTCGCTAAGGTTTTGGACGTGCCGTTCACCATTGTGGACGCCACGACCCTGACCGAGGCGGGTTATGTGGGCGAGGATGTAGAGAACATCTTGCTCCGCCTGTTACAGGCTGCCGACTACGACATCGAAAAGGCGCAACGCGGGATCATCTACATCGACGAAATCGACAAGATTTCGCGCAAGGGTGAGAACACCAGCATTACCCGCGATGTCAGCGGCGAGGGCGTTCAGCAGGCGCTGCTCAAGATCCTGGAAGGCACCGTGGCCAACGTTCCTCCCCAGGGCGGCCGCAAGCACCCTCACCAGGAATTCTACCAGCTGGACACCTCCAACATCCTGTTCATCGCCGGCGGCGCATTCGTGGGCCTGAACAAGATCGTGGAACGGCGGATGGGCAAGGCGACCCTCGGCTTTATGGCCAAACAGCCCAAGCACCGCCGCCTGGACCACAAATCCATCTACAGCTTTGTAGAGCCCGAGGACCTGATCAAATTCGGCATGATTCCCGAATTCGTGGGTCGGGTTCCGGTTGTTTCCTACCTGGAGCCCTTGGAAGAGGAAGATCTGGGCCGTATCCTGACCGAACCGAAAAACGCCCTGGTGCGCCAGTACCAGAAGATTTTCGAGATGGAAGGGGTCAGCCTCAAGTTCTCCAAGGACGCCGTCAAATTGATCGCCCATCAGGCCATTGAACGCAAACTGGGCGCCCGCGGCCTGCGTTTGATCATGGAAAACCTGATGCTGGACTTCCTTTTCGACCTGCCGAGCCAGAAGCAGAAGGAAGACCTGTTGATCACCGCGGACATCATCCGCAAACAGAGCCGACACCAGTTCGAGGTTCTGGAAGAAAAGGCCGGATGATTCCATCCCGGCCTGACGCGAGGCGGGTTTTACCAAGGGCCCGCTTCGCACCTGAAAGACAGCCTGGGAAGGGTAACTCTATTTTTCAGCCGCACCGTTATTGGGTCCCGCCTCACTTTTTGTTCTGCCGGCGGTGAGGGGCTTAGGCGCTGAATTCTCTACTTTCCCTTGCATTAATTTTGCCTTTGGGGTATACTCAAAGTCTGATCAACTCCCTGATTTTCAAAACCAACTCAACCGAAAAACGTAGTTCCTACAGACTGATGTATGCAAATTCGATCCGCAAACTTTGAAACTTCCGCAGCAAAACCCAGCCAATTCCTTCGTCGGCCGATTCCCCATGTGGTCTTCGCCGGCAAATCCAATGTGGGCAAGTCCAGCCTGTTGAACAAACTGCTCAACAGAAAAAAGCTGGCAAAAACGTCGCAAACGCCGGGCAAAACCCGTTTGGTCAACTACTTCCTCATCAACGACCGCTTCTACTTCGTCGATATCCCGGGTTACGGTTTCGCCAAGGTCAGTCGCCGGGAGCGGGCAGGATGGGGAGAACTCATTGAAACCTACCTGGAAACCACGCCGTTCATCGCCGTTATCTTCCTCCTCATCGACATTCGACACGAACCCAACGCTAACGACCGCCAGATGTTGGACTGGTTACAACACCACCGACTTCCCTTTCACATCATCCTCACCAAGGCGGATAAATTGTCCAATAACAAAATTATCAATCAGCAGACCAGGATAGCTAAGGAACTGGATCTCGACCGGAGTGAGTTGGTGGCCACATCGGCTACTTCCGGTCGGGGAATGAAAGACGTTTGGCAAATTATCGCCGGTTCTTTTGACGGAAACTGGAATCAATCAACCAAGGAAGCTGCCACATGAATATCACAGAGCTGAAAGAACTTTCCGTGGAAGATCTTGCCAAGAAGTGCAAGAAACTAAAGATAGACAGCACCGCCGGAATGCGGAAGCAGGATATGATCTTCCGTATCCTGCAAGCTCAGACCGAAAAAGACGGTTTGATGTTCAGTGAAGGCGTCCTGGAAGTATTGCCGGAAGGATTCGGGTTCCTGCGGGCGCCCGACTACAACTACCTGCCCGGTCCCGACGATGTTTATGTCTCCCCGTCCCAGATCCGCAAGTTCAACCTGCAAACGGGCGACACGGTCAGCGGCCAGATCAGACCGCCCAAGGAAGGCGAGAAGTATTTCGCGCTGCTGAAGATCGAGGCCATCAACTTCGAGCCTACCGAGGAAGCCGCTGAAAAGATTTTCTTCGACAGCCTCATTCCGCTTTACCCCGAGCAGCGCATCAGCCTGGAAACGGAGGGCGAAAACCTGTCCGGCCGCGTGCTGGACCTGATGACCCCGCTGGGCAAGGGTCAACGCGGCCTCATCGTGGCGCCGCCCCGTACCGGTAAGACCATGCTGCTGCAAAGCATCGCCAACTCCATCACCGCCAATCACCCCGAGGTCTACCTGATCGTGCTGCTCATCGACGAGCGCCCTGAAGAAGTCACCGACATGGAACGCTCCGTGGACGGCGAGGTGATCAGTTCCACCTTCGACGAACCGGCCAACCGCCACGTTCAGGTGGCCGAAATGGTGATCGAGAAGGCTAAACGCCTGGTAGAATCCCGCCGCGACGTGGTCATCCTGCTCGACTCCATCACCCGCCTGGCTCGCGCCTACAACACCATCGTGCCTCCCAGCGGCAAGGTCTTGTCCGGCGGCGTCGACTCGAATGCGCTGCAACGGCCTAAACGGTTTTTCGGCGCCGCGAGGAACATCGAGGGCGGCGGCAGCCTGACGATCATCGCCACCGCCTTGATCGAAACCGGCAGCCGTATGGACGAGGTCATCTTCGAGGAATTCAAGGGCACCGGCAACATGGAAGTCATCCTGGACCGCCGTCTCTCCGAGCGCCGGGTCTTCCCCGCCATCGATATCTCCCGTTCCGGCACCCGTAAGGAAGAGTTGCTGCTCTCCAAGCTGGAACTCAACCGTCTTTGGGTTTTGCGAAAGGTCCTCAATCCGCTGTCCGCCACGGAAGCGATGGAACTGCTTTGCGAACGCCTGGCCAAGACGAAAAGCAATAACGACTTCTTGGAAAGCCTGACCAGAGGCGGCTAGAACAGCCTTTATCGAGGTTTTTTAAAATTTTTTTCCACTTCGGGAATAAAGCCTCCCCGGGATATTGTTCCAGGTGTTGCTTGAAAAGGCTTCGAATAATTTCTTCTCCGGGGCCGGTAGGTATATTGCAGCACCTACCGGCCCCATTTTCTTTTCGGGCTTCGGAGTAGTTCCCCGAGGACAACGGACAATATTTCCTTATTTCAATCCGCACCACGACAATCGAACAGGCGTTTGCATGTTTGCATGTTACCGATTAGGCAGCCGGCGCGTTCCGTGTTATAACGTTGCAGACGGGTGGCGCTCACGGCCGCATCCGTTGATGGTATGAGGAGTTGAGGCATGCATTTTGCGGACAGGGTGATCGAGACTTGCCGGAAGAAAAAAAGCCGCCTGGTGGTGGGTCTGGACCCTCATTGGGATCGCATTCCCCCTGATTTCAAGAACAAATACCTCGAGGTGGAAGAGACCCTGGTGGCCTTTCTCAGCAAGACGGTCGCCGTCACCACTTCCTACGTGGCGGCGTATAAACCGCAGGTTGCCTTTTTCGAACAATACGGACTGGCCGGCATGCGGGCCCTGAACCGGCTGTTGGGTATGATTCGCAAGTCCGGCGGCATCATTCTCACCGACGCCAAACGCAATGACATCGGCAGCACGGCAGAGGCTTACGCGCGGGCCTTTTTCGGCGACACTTCCATGCCCCCGGGCTTTCCCTCGGATGCGCTCACGGTCAACGGCTACCTGGGCAGCGACGGCATTCTGCCCTTCATCAAAAATCATGATAACGGAATCTTTGTGCTGGTCAAGACCTCCAACCCCTCCAGCGGTGAATTGCAGGATCTGCCGATCGAGGGTGGAAAAACCCTGGCTCACAGTATGGCCGAGGCGGTGAACAGCTGGAACGAGGAAACCGTGGGCGAGTCGGGTTACGGCAACGTGGGCGCGGTTATCGGCGCCACCTATCCCGATCATATGCGCTCCTTGCGCGGGCTGATGCCCCGATCACTGATCCTGGTGCCGGGTTACGGGGCTCAGGGCGGCAGCAAGGAGGCGATCAAAGCGGCCTTTAACAAAGACGGCTACGGCGCCCTGATCAATTCCTCGCGAGGCATTCTCTTCCCCAAGGACTGGCCGGAACACGGCTTCGACGCCATCGAAAATGCGGCCGCAAAGGCTCGCGACGAGATCAACACCATCCTTCTGCGCCGCTAGTCCGTCTACCCGAATGCCGGCGTTCGGGAGATAAAAACCCGTAGTTCCCCCAGTTGACGATATTCTTCGGCGACGCTTACAATGATTACTGTCGCCTGCCGGGCATCGATAGCAACCCTTATCCCCAGGACTTCATCGATTGGTTGTGTGCACCCCTGGTCGGAAGCGTTTTTTCATCGTTTAGAGCTCTCCGCGCATCATTTCAGCACATGAGGTCCTTCTGTAATGAAAATAGTCAAAATCGGTCTCTTTTTGGTCTTGTCCGTCGCCGTAATCCTTTGGCAGGCTCGGGCGGACTACTTCAAAACATCGTCCCAACTACTCGGTGAACTGATCGGCGTCGGTGAAATGGAACTGGCCGTGATGTCCGATAAGGAGGCCCGTGCCGGAAAGATGGCGGCGTTTCAAGCCGACTACGAGGCCTTCCAAAAAGCCTTGGACAGGGAACGCCGGGACAAGACCTTGGAACCTTTTGACTATTACGAGCGCGCCTATCGGGGAGCCGAAGCCAGGGTGACCGCGTTACAACATGTGAATCGACACGCGGAAGCGGTCACCACCCTGGAACGTCTGCGGGAAAAGGTTGCCGGCTCCGTCTTTGAAGCGGATGCCTTGATTGCCCTGGCCGACGCCTACGAGAAACACCCCTCGGACGAGCAGTTTACCGAGGCGCGGCGTTCGGCGCTTCGAATCGAAACCTTGGAAGCCGCCGTACAACATCCCGAGTTCATGACCCATCCCAACCGGGTCAAACGCGCCCTCGACGCAACGGCCTATGTGGAACTGGCGCAAACCCTTGTCGATACCGGCGACAAGACCCGGGCCGTCACGGTCTATCGTAAATATTTCCGGAGCTGTATCGATCAAGGCTTGATTACCCGTTCCCTGCTTGCCGAGTGGTCGCGGTACACTCGTTTGGCCGAAGATTTGGGGGTGGAACACGAAACCATGGGCCGGGAGCTTTCCGCCATAGGCATGGAACCGGCCGACAAGGGCAGTCTCCTTGGATCGGGGAGTCCCGGCAATCGCGCACTTTCGATGGATGAATTCCGCCGACACAATACGTATATCCTTATCTCCCGGCGCTCGGAAGCCGCCCTGTAAGGGCTTGCCGCGTCTGGCTTTCAGTCGATTCAGCGGTCAGCCGAACATCCATTTAATGTCAGATTTACGTGAGCAAAAGGACCCGCAAGGGTCGGCTCGCGCGACGTACAGGCCCATTTTTTTTCAGGCAACCATTTGCGCTGCAAAGTTTTAGATAGGCCGCCGGTGATTGCGGACTCGGCCCGGCTGTCGGAAACCCGCCGAAGGCGGGATGTCGGCGGTGTTTGTAGATTGTGAGGTTTTCGGTTATCTTAGAGGTGGCCGGGACAATGCATCGGCCCAAATCATGATCTTGTGAGTGTAGTAAATCGCATGGCTAACGAGCACATTCTTGTTGTTGAAGACGAGCAGGACATTCTCGAATTGATCACCTACAACCTTGAGAAAGCAAACTACAAAGTATCGGGCTTCCCCTCCGGAGAAGATGCATTGAAAGCACTTCCGGGCCTGAAGCCGGATCTGGTGATCCTTGACCTGATGTTGCCGGGCCTCGACGGCATGGAAGTATGCAAGACCATCAAAGGCAATACCAAAACTTCCGATACGCGAGTCATGATGCTGACCGCCAAGGACGAAGAGGCCGACATTGTGACCGGCCTGGAAGTCGGCGCCGACGATTACATGACCAAACCGTTCAGCCCCAAGGTGCTGCAAGCCCGGATCAAGGCATTGATGCGACGCGGCGAAGCCCGGACCAAGGTCGAAGACGGCGTGCTGGAAATGGGCGACCTGATGATTCACCCCGGCAAGCACGAAGTCAAGATTGACGGCACGACCCTCAACCTCACCAACATGGAGTTCAAGATCCTGCATTTCCTGGCTTCGCACCAGGGATGGGCCTACACCCGCTCTCAAATCGTGGCGGCCATTCGGGGCGAGAACTTTGCGGTTACGGACCGTTCGGTGGATACCCTGGTTGTGGGCTTGCGCAAGAAGCTGGGGCAACACAGCCACCTGATCGAAACCGTACGTAGTGTGGGCTACCGGTTCAAGGACCTGAGCCAGGACTAGGTCAACGGTTCGGAGGTAGAAGCGCGGCGGCCATGGAACAATCCCAGGAAACCGGTCAAGAGCCCATAGAACAGACCCGGCCGGTCATGAAAAAGCGGAAACTGCTATGGCAGATCTTCTCCAGTTTCCTGCTTATCGTGATCGTATTTTTGATATTGGTCATCTGGTTCGCCTCCGCTTCCTTCCGCGAGTTCTATATCAACCAAACCGTCCGTGAATTGGAAAATAACGCCGTGCTGGCGCGCGCCCAGATCGGCAAGTTACTGGCCGGCGGCAGACCCGACGAGGTCGACGCCGTCTGCAAGTCCCTGCGGGGCCAGTTCTCCAACCGCCTGACCATAATCAATCCCGACGGCCGCGTTCTGGGCGATTCCGATGAGGATATCGCCAGGATGAAGTTGCACAACGACCGTCCCGAGTTCCTGGAGGCCATGCGCGGCCAACGCGGCGTGTCCACGCGCTACTCGGATACCCTGAAAACGGAAATGGTATACGTGGCCCTGCCGTTACTGGAAGGCGACAAGATGCGCGCCGTGGTGCGCGTGGCCCGCAATACCTCTTCCATAGAAGAGGCCCTGCGTTCCATTTACGGCAAGGTCTTCCTCGCCTTGCTGATCACTTCCATTCTGGCGACCTTCTTCATTCTCAATACATCGCGGCGCATCAGCCGCCCTTTCGAGAACATGACCTCGGACGCGCTGCGTTTTGTTCGCGGCGAATTGAAGGAACTGCCCGAAACCCATTCCGAGGAGATCGGCGGTCTGGCCCGCGCCATCAATCTCCTGGCTTCACGCCTGGACGAACGCACCCTGACCATCGCTGCCCAACGCAACGAGGTGGAAGCCATCCTGTCCAGCATGATCGAGGCCGTGCTGGCCGTCGATTCTCACGGCCGTATCCTGCGCATGAACCGCACCATGGCCGAACTGTTCAACCTGAGCAGGGAACGCAGCCGCGGCAAACGGGTCAGTGAAACCATCCGCAACATGGAGTTCAACCAGTTCGTGCAAAAGGCCCTGAACAGCCCGAAGACCATTGTGGACAACCTGGTCATGTACACGCCGGACCAGCGTTTCCTGCAAGCCACCGGCACGCGCCTGCGCAACGACAGCGGCCAGGCCTTCGGCGCCGTGGTTGTCCTCAACGATGTCACGCGCTTGAAGCAATTGGAAGATATTCGCCGCGATTTCGTAGCCAACGTTTCCCACGAGCTGCGGACGCCGGTGACCTCCATCAAGGGTTTCGTGGAAACCCTGCGCTCCGGCGCGGTCGACGAACCCGATGTGGCCCGCCGTTTCCTGGGCATTATCTCCAAACAGTCGGAGCGGCTGCACAATATCATCGAGGACCTGCTCAGCCTGTCGAAGATCGAGCAGGGACAAACCGAAATCGAACTGGTGCTGGAAGAGAGTCCGTTGCGGGAACGGTTGTCCGCGGTGGTCGACCATTTTCGCGAGCGCGCCGAGGAGAGTCGGGTAGAACTGGTCTTGGATTGCCCGGCCGACCTGAAAGCCCGCTTGCATCGCAACCTCTTCGAGCAGGCCATTTTCAACCTGGTGGACAATGCCTTGAAGTACAGCGGCTCGGAATCGCGTATTATAATAAGGGGCTACGCTCTGGACGGCGGTCTGCACGTGGAAGTCATCGACCAGGGACACGGCATCCCAAGGGAACACCTGCCCCGTCTGTTCGAACGCTTCTACCGGGTAGACAAGGCGCGCAGTCGGGAAGTAGGCGGCACCGGTTTGGGCCTGTCCATCGTCAAGCACATCGTTCAGGCTCACGGCGGAACGGTCGATGTAGAAAGTGAGTTGGATCGCGGCACCACCTTCCGCGTCACCCTGCCGCCGGTTCCCCAAAGCAATACCGTTTTCGCCTGAGGTACACATGCCTCTCAACCAATTGCGTATCTTGACCCTGCCGGTCATCGGCTCCGTGCTCGCGTCGTTTTTTTCCGGCGACCTGGAAGTCCCCCTGCTGGCCGTGGCGCTTGCCTCCATGTTGCCCCTGTTCTATATCAACGACCTGGAAGCGATTCGCAATCACGGCCTGTGGAAACTCTACGGCGCGCTGACCTTCATCATCGTGGTCATGTTCTACTTCATGCGCGTGTCCATGAAATACTCCATCTTCTTCCTGGTTTTCTTCTGTATCGTCTACGAGTTCTACGGCGAAAAACGGCCCAGGGCGCCGTCCCGACTGTTGGCCCTGTTGTCGTTTCTGATCCTGCTGTACCATGCGCGGGTGGATGCCGGCCTGGCCCTCTTTGGGGGCGTGCTGCTCTACCTGTTCTCCCTGGTGCTGTGCCTGATGCTGCTGCACGCGTCCGAATCCACCGGGTTTCGCAGGATTCCCCTGAAGGGACTCACCGTATCGCCGCTGCACTTCGGCGTCATCTTCGCCATCGGCATGTCGCTGTTCTGGATCATGCCGCGCTTCCCCTACCAGGAACTCGGCGCCATCCCCAGCCTGCTGGGCGACCGCACCTCCGGCTTCGGCAACAGGGTGAACCTGAACGATATCGGCTCCCTCAAACGATCCAAAAAACACATCATGGATATCATGCCCTTGAACGGCGAGTTACACGATCCCTATATCAAGGGCCGGGTCTTGGATTTCTACCGCAAGGGAACCTGGTCCACCACGGTGCTCAGCGCCTACTTCCCGTCGCCCAAGGAAAACCAGACGCTCTATTTCCGCGAACCCGAGGGCGATGAGCTGCTCAGCTACCGTATCGACCTGCAACCCCTGCACGGCAACACGGTCTTCTACCTGGACAACCTGGTCTCCCTGAAGGGCAACCTGCATCCCGTCAAGGTGCTCAGCGGCCTGGACCATATTTCGGTCATCCGCCCCCTGCCCGTCTCCCTGTCGTATACGGTCACGTCCATGAAGCGCCCGGTCAGGACCCGCATGGGCCGGCGCATCCACATCTACACACAAATACACTCCGACCAGCAGTACTTCGGCGAAATCGCCCGCGAGATCCTGGGTGCGGCGGATAACCCCGCGTCCACTACGCCCGAAAAAGTGAACGCCTTCCTGAACTATTTCTCCGATAACTTCGGCTACACGCTGGATGTGAACAACCAGGGCAAGGACCCGCTCTACCATTTCATGAAGGAGAAGCGCGAGGGTCACTGCGAGTTGTTCGCCAGTTCCATGGTGTTCCTGCTGCGCTCCCAACGCATTCCCGCCCGCCTGGTCACGGGCTTCCTGATGACGCAAAAACACCCCAATGCCGAGTTCTATCACATCACCGAATCGGACGCCCACGCCTGGGTAGAATACTTTCACGACGGGGCCTGGCACAAGGCCGACCCCACGCCGCCGGTTGCCTATGAGCCGCCCGGCTTCCTGTCCACGCAACTGGCGACCCTGCAATACTTATGGCGTAAATCGATCATGACCTTCAACCACGAATCGCAGAAAGAGGTCATCCTCTACATCCAGGTCCAACTCCGCAACCTGATCGACGGCGTCGTGGTTCTGCTGCAACGCTTCGCCTGGCTGGTAATCCTGATTTTCGCGGGTGTCACGGCCTGGATTCTCCGCTACAAGGTCCTCCAACCTGACACCCGCCTGGCTCGCTTATACAGCCAATTAGAGCACCGCCTGACAAGAACTTTCGGAGAACGCAAACCGGACGAGGGCATCTACGACTACATCGACAAGTTGACCCTGGACGGCAACCTGAAAGCCGACCTGACGGGTTTTCTACAAGACTACCACCGCTTCCGCTTCGCGGCCCGATCCAAAGACGCCCCGAAGGCCCTCATCCACCGCCTACGCGCCCTGCTCCCACGCCTGGAAGAAGCAACCCCCGCGAGCTGAGTCCGAAGATTCGCCTCGGTTCACCGTGAGCGCCGAAATAGAAGCAACCAACCGGCCGGGGCGGGCCTGCCGTGGGATAAAAATACCCCTCGCCGCGCCCAGTACATTCATTGCGGATCCGAAAAACGGACTCCCCGAGCTCGGGCACAACTTATTGACCCGGAAAACGAACTCCCCGCGCGCGGCGACAACGTTTTTCGTTTTGGGTGAGTTATTGTATCTGACGGTGTCATTGGCTTTAGTCCAAGAGTTGTCGATGTCCACCACAAAACTGGTCGGCCGAGTACCAAGGCGAAACGAATGGAGAGGTAAACCAGCTCGACTATGTTTTTTATCAATTCACCCTGGTATAGCTCTCTACACTTTATCGCACTCAGTGATAAATTTAACTCTTGACTCAGTGCACGGAGATTGATACGATCACGGTATTGCAAGCCTTAAAGAAAACTTGTTGATAAAGAAACTAAGGAGGATTCTATGAAGAGATTTGCTTTGACTATGATAGCCTGTTTGAGTTTCACCATTGCTTCAGTTGCAGTCGCCGGCTGCATCAATGATAATTGGCATCCTGCTATCGAAACTTCCGAAGGCATTATCGTTTTCACCGACATTTGCTGTATTGAAGTCGGTGACGGTAGTGAAGCTTCTTGTACCGATGGAGATGATTGGTTCAATCTTCCTCTCTGAGACAAAGGCTGGTATCGTTGTTGATGTAAAAACCATTGAACAACTCCATAGTCGCTTTGGCAGCTAACTAAATTTGAAAATAAGTTATCACCAGCCATTAATAAGCGACTAACAGGCGAGAGGAGAGTTCCTCTCTCCTCTCCAACTTATTTCGCGTAACTAACAAGTGAGGTTTTTTGGTGATCTTTCTTTTGATTATTTTTGGCATGATCGACCCAAAGCCAATTAATTTAAGCTTAGGTAGTGCTGTTATCGAATTAGATCTGGAGACCATGTCAGGAACTAAGCTCAAATTAGACAATGTTGCCGATAACACATTCTGCTTTTTCCTTTCAACGAATTGTCCAGCCTGTGTTGAAGCAATCAAAATAATCGAGAGTCGCTTTATGAGCAAACACCATTGTATTTTTCTAATCTTAGGAGAAAAAGATAAAATTGATCAGTACTTTACTAATTATCCAAAAATCCTTCAAGATCAAATTTTCTTCATTACTCAGCCCACACAATTGGATGAATATAATATTGTAACTCTTCCGGCACTTTTAGCATACAAAAACAGTAAGTTACAACTCTCTTATCACGGTCCTCTAAAGGATAGGGCATGCAACATCCTGTTGCATGCTTATAACAAGAAGATCAAGAAAGGTACCCAATAAGGAGTGACTTTGGTGGTCCTTTTTAATTTATTATTTCTACTCCTCATAAATGGGGAGGCCGAGCCCTCCTGGCAAATCCGTGGAACCGATATCTACCGGACGCTTACACCGAATCAGGTTTCCTATGGTGGCGATGAAGGCTGGTTTGTTTTGGACGTTAAGGAGCAAAGGCTACTTCATTACAGTGTAGAGGGCCGTTTCCTTAAAACTCTTACCAAGAAAGGGGAAGGGCCGGAGGAACTTCAGCAAACCGATGCCGTTTACTACGAAGAGGGTAATCTATACGCGGTTTCCCCGCATCTTATCAAAATTTTCGATACTTCCGGCCGATTGAAAAGACAGATCAAACGATTAAACCGAACATTACGACTAAAGAAAATCAAGAATGGCTGGATCGAATATCCCAACCCACTACACAGCCAACTCAAAGATACCGTCGTTCTATATAATAATGATCTAACCAATCCTATAGTCCTTTCAGAGTGGGAGACGAAAGCGATCAAACGGGGTGGTAAGCGGACCCTGGCTTATCGCCCGGATATCTTTTGTATGGCCTTGGATGCTGTTCGAAACCGCCTCTACCTACGGAAACCGAACACCAATAGTATCGAAGCCTGGGACCTTACAGCCCGGAAACTAATCGCCGTTCTGCCACTGAATATCAAGATTGACGCTGAGACCCAGCTGAAATGGATGATGGAAGGAAAGAAAAAAGGGGGTCGCGTTTCTCTAGAAATGAACAGTTGGTACGCGGATATGAGACTCGACCCGTATGGTAATCTATATTTCTACCCGAACCGCTCTATAGACAAGGCTGTTGTTTTCGATGCCAAGGGAACATTGTCCAAGCAAAGCTACAAACGAGAAACCTTGGACCGCCTACTGGCCACTCAAAATAACCAGGCCTTTCTTTCCTGGCGGGAAGTCGAAAGCGGAGAAGTGCGCATCGCCCGTGTTCCGTTGACCAACATCAAGGCGTTTGTGGCGAAATATCCAATCAAAGAGTAATTTTTTAGGCTTGCACCTTCTTTTCGGTGTCTTACATGAAGTCGAAGCCGGCCGCATGGAGCTTGTTGAACATCATAAGGTCCTGCTGAATCGACGCTTCAATGTCGATGGTTCTGCTCGTTCCCACCGTTTGCACCAATTCCTCCGTCAGATAACTCGCCAGGATTCGTTGATCACGATTGCTCAATGTCGATTTGACAGCCTCAAACCATTCCCAGAAGGTGTCGTGCTCCATCTTCTTCTTCGCCTTTCTGGACTCGCGCAGCAGTTCCATTTTTTGCCGGTCTCCCACGGCCCGTTTAAGCCGGTCGATGATTTGGGGGAAGTGAACCCGGTCGTACCGATGGTGGGTTTCCCGATAGACGATTTCGTATCTGTTCTCACCGGTAATCAGACTTACGAGCTTTTCGATATCGGCAAGGTACATGCCCCGATCACGCAGGGCCTTGATGATTACAGCAGGGATACCACTTTTATCGGAAACCGGAGGGCTCGGTCTTGAGAATCAGGCGGGGGTAATGTTAGAACAAAAGGTCCGCTTGGGGAGGTATTCATGGGGACTGATGCAAATCAAGGCCATCGGCAGCGATTATGGACCCGGTTCCAAGAGTCGGGTTTCCGCCGGGGATTTGTTCACGATTACGAGAAGCTGGAATTCTTACTTACCTTTGTATTGCCCAGGCGGGATACCAAATCCCTGGCCCGGGCCCTGTTGGCTGAATTCGGCAACCTGACCGGCGTCATTCGGGCGCCGCGGGACCGCTTGACCCAACTCAAGGGGATCGGCCCGCGCACGGGTCTATTCCTGCACCTGTTGCACGAACTGACCCTGACCTTGGACGAGGAAGAGTTGAAAGACCGCGACCTGTTGACCACGACAGATCTGGTGCAGGCCTATTTACGCCGGGAGTTGGCTTGGGAAGAGGCGGAATATATCATGGCCTTGTTTTTAGACAGCCGCAACCGCTTGCTGCGCAAGGGCCGATTATTCCGTGGCACGGTAAACCATGTGGCGCATTACCCTCGCGAGTTGGCCAAGGAAGCACTGGCCTGTAATGCGGCGCGTGTCATCATTGCCCACAATCATCCAAGCGGAGAGGCGACGCCCAGCCGGGATGATGTGTCGGCCACCCACGAGATTGCCGCTGCCCTGAGGACAGTGGGCGTTACTTTGTTGGACCATTTTGTGGTCGGCCGACAGGAGGTAGTCAGCCTGTCTGCCTTGGGTTTGTACGCCGGCGCCGGGTAGGGCGACACTTCCATTCCAGTAAAGACGCCGAAACGCCCCTTGATAAGGCTGAAATTGGAAAAAGAAAGGTAGGGTTTTTGCTCGGCATGCCGATTACCGATTAACCTTGAAATCGCCTCAACCAAGACAAATATCGAAAAGGAAGATGCTTTTCTATCAAAACAGCTTGGCGTCCAGTTCCAGGATCAGGCGGCGGCCCGGTTCGTAGATGCCGGAGCCGTGGATCTTGTAGAGCTTGTCGGTCAGGTTTTCCGCCGACAGGTTGAGCGATACGCGGTCCGTAAAGCGGTAATGGCCGCGCAGGTGTACCGCGCCGTAGCCCGGGGTGCCGCCCTCGGGTATGCGGTTATCGTTAATATCGCCCGGCGACAAACGGTCCTGGCGGTCGGCCCAGGTGAAGAGGCCGGTCAGGCGCCATTTACCCGAGTCGTAAGTCCAGCCCAGGTTTCCGCGCAGGGGCGGGATGCGGCGCATGGGCACGCCCTGGTCGGTTTGTTGTCCGTAGGTCCAAGTAGCGTCCGTTCGCAGGCTGTGTTTGCCGATATTGCGGTTGTACTGAACCGAAACCCCGTCGATTTGCGCCTCGCCCACGTTGTCCAGAATAAACACCGGCTCGCCCTCGAAGGTGTCCTGACCGAGCCAGGTGCCGGGCACGCGTTCAATGAGATCGGTATAGCGTCCGGTATAGGTGCTGATTTGGAACATGGAATGATTGCCGCGCAGGCGGTAGTTCAGCTCGTAGCTCCACATGGATTCGGGTTGCAGGCCCGGGTTGGGCGCGTCGAAACCGGAGTTGCTGGGTCCCAGCGAAAGGGCGTCTTCCAGGTTGGGGGCGCGAAAGCCCTGGCTGATGCCCAGGCTGACGAAATGGCGATTACCCGTGTACGACCAGGAGACCGACGGCGTCAATTGTTCGTAGTTCTCGTCTACCGCACCGATGGGCTGATCCAGCGTGCCGGTCAGGTTGACCCAGGTCTGGCGCAGGCCCAGGCGCAGGTCCTGGGTTTCGGTAAGGTGCACGACCGGTGAAAGGAAGACGCCGTAGCTGGTGTAGTCGCTGTCGTTGGGGAACTTGCCGGGCTCCGGGGTCACGGCGCCGCTGTTCAGGTCGATGCGGTTGCCGTAGCCGTCCAGGGTGTCGATCTGGCTGTCGAAGCCCCACACCCATTGAACCTTTTCGCCGATCTTGGTGAAGGTGCCGTTGAACTGGAAGGTATCCACCGCGGTGAAGGACTCGGTCAGGCGATCGGGCGACCCGGAGGAGATGCGGCGCGTACCCTCGTCGGCGATCATCAGACCCGCGCCCAGGTCCATGAAATCGATCAGGGCATTGTCCTTGAAACGCGACTCGTAGCGTAGGCCGTGGAAGCGTAGTTTCTGCGGGTGGTATTCCCACAGCAGGTCGCGGCCGGAGAGGATGCGATCGGTGCGCGGCACATTGCGGGCGTCGGAAACGGTATTGATCAAGCGCAGCCGGCGCGCTTCGTCCAACTTGTAGGTGAGGTTCACGGAGCCGTCCCAGGAATCGTAGCCGGTGGCGGGTTGCTCGCCGAAAGCACCGCCCGCTTCCAGGTCCTCGTACTGGTTGGCGCGAAAGTGGCCCGAGACGAACAGGTTGCCCGCCGTGCCGTGCGCGCTGACCTGGTGGGTGTTGGTGCCGTCGGCGGTGCTCCAGAAACCGTGGTAACCGATATTGTTGGGATTGCTGACGGAGGCGGGATCGCCGCTGCGCAGGTGAATGGTGCCGCCCAATCCGTCGCTGCCGTACTGCACGCCGCTGGGTCCGCTCATCACTTCTATCTGCTCCAACTGACCGCCGGGAACCGTGTTCAGGTACTGGTTCAAACCCAGGCGAAAGGTGGCGTTATTGAGGCGGAACCCGTCGACCATCAGGAGCACGCGGTTGCCGGACATGCCGCGCATAATGGGGGAGCCGCCGCCCAGGTTGGTCTTCTGCAACAGCACCTCGGCCTCTTCCTTCAACAGGTCGGAGGTTTGGGCCAGGGCCCGTTCGGGCTGCTCGGCGGGACTGAGCACGGCGACCTCGGCGGCCACCTCCCAGGAACTTTGCTGAATGCGGCTGGCCGAAACCACCTGGTGGAGGGAAATACCGGCGCCGGCGATGGTGATATTGATGGGCTTGCCCTGCGGATAGGTTTGCCAGGTGCCGATAAAACGCGTGGAGCCCTTGGTGTCGACCACTTCGAAGGTAATGGAGTCCTCGGGAATACTGATGGAAAGCATGCCCGACTTGTCGAAAGGAAAGGTCTGGTCGTTATCTAATTTGAGCACCCATTCCTGAAAAGAGGTCACATCACTGCTGGTGATGCGAATCTCGGTCTGTTCTACAAAACCCGCAAACAGGGCGAGATTCGACAACAAAAGCAATAGTTTCAGCATATTGACGATATCCTCCGGAGCCCCTGAGGGCAGGGGGCGGTTTTTCGGCCTGGGTTTAAGTGCAATATCGGTGCCGGTAAAAACTGAGGAACCTGCACCGGCGCGGTGGGCCGTAAAGCGGCTCCCTGTCAGGCTTTCGCCGAAACCCGGGCAAGCTGATTAAGATATCACAGGTTGCTTTGCGGGTTAAGAATAATCGCTCGCGGAGATGGTCATGCGAAGGGTCGACCGTGCTAAAATTGCGGCAAACAGCCGGTGGGAGTTTTTGATGAGCGATGATTTAGCGGTCATCCGGGAATTGGAAGCGCAGATTGGGGAGCCCATTGCGCAAGTCGATGAGTTGCATGTTTTCGATCGCGGAACTGGCTACCAACTGAACGATGCCGGGCGGGTGGTTCGGCTTTGTCTTTTTCAGAAAACCATGAAGAACCTGGAGCCGCTTCTAAGCTTGACCGGGCTTTTGCGTTTGGGTTTAGGTCAAGTCGGGATTAGAGACTTCAAACCCCTGGCTTCGCTAACAAAACTTACCCATTTAAGGCTGACTTTTAACAGGATAGAGGACGTATCAGGGCTGGGATCTTTGACGGGTTTGACCATTCTAACTTTGGATAACAACCAGATAAAGAACGTATCAGGGCTGGGATCTTTGACGGGTTTGACCTACCTCAATTTGGGTAGCAACCAGATAGAAGACCTGCTTCCGCTGGGATTTTTGACGGGTTTGACCCACCTTTATTTACATGGCAACAAGATAGAGGACGTATCAGCACTGGGATCGTTGACGGGTTTGACCCACCTTAATCTATATAACAATAAGATAGAGGATGTATCAACGCTGGGACCACTGGCGAGTTTGACCCGGCTTTATCTATATAGAAACGAGATAGAGGACGTATCAGGGCTGGGATCTTTGACGGGTTTGACCCACCTTAATCTATGTAACAACATGATAAAGGACGTATCAGGGCTGGGATCTTTGACGAGTTTGGCCCATCTGTATCTACATAACAACAAGATAGAGGACGTATCAGGGCTGAGATCGTTGATGGGTTTGACCAATCTACGTTTGGATAGCAACCAGATAGAGGACGTATCCCCGATAGCAGGGCTGTTGGAACGCTTCGGCAGAATCAGGGAGAAACCTTCCAATATCAGCAGTGAATTAGTCCTCGGAGATAATCCCCTAAAAGCCCCGCCGCTTGAAATCGTCAGGCAGGGCAAAGAAGCCGTCCTGGCCTGGTTTGCCGCCCGGGGCGATACCGGTGAGCGCCTGTTGAATCAGGTCAAGGTCTTGTTAGTAGGCGACGGCTACGCGGGTAAGACTTCATTGGTGCAACGTGTACTCCACGATACCTTCGAACCTAATCAGGGTCAAACCCACGGGATTCGCATCGAGGAATGGTCTACCGACGGTCCTAAGGACGACCCCATGGTGGTCAAGTTTTGGGACTTCGGCGGTCAGGAGATTATGCACGCCACCCACCAATTCTTTTTGAGCAAGCGCTGCCTGTATATAGTGGTCCAAAGCGCCCGCGATGAGGATCGCACCTGGTACTGGCTGCACCACATTCGCGGTTTCGGTGGAGATTCGCCCGTGTTGGTAGTCATCAATAAAATCGATGAGAACCCTGGCTTTGAAGTGGATGAAAACCAACTCCAGCGGGAGTTTCCCAATATCATCGGCTTCTATCGACTTAGTTGCAAAAAGGGTCGCGGGATTGCCGGATTCAAAAACCGCTTGTGTGAAGAGTTGCCTAAGATCGAATTGGCCTCAGCAATCTGGCCCGAACGTTGGTTCCAAATCAAAGAAGCGCTGGAATCCATGGAAAAGCCCTACATAACTCGTGCACGCTACCGCGCTGTTTGCAAACAGCATACTGTAGACACAACCGATCAACAGCGAACCCTACTTGCTTTCCTACACGACCTGGGCGTGATGCTGTCCTTCCCGGATCTGCACCTGCGCGAGACCCAGGTACTCAATCCCCACTGGGCCACCAACGGCGTTTATAAAATCATCAACGCCAAGCAACTGGCCGATCATCACGGCCGCTTGGACCTGGACAAACTGGACGAGGTGTTGGCGCCCACCGAGGAGATGCCGCAAAGCTATCCCTCCGAAACCCACCCCTTCCTGGTGGAGTTGATGCGCAAGTTCGAACTCTGCTACCCGCTGGAAGGCGAAGACGCGGTGCTGGTGCCGGACCTGCTGGCCAAAAACTCCCCGGCCGATTTCGAGCTGAGGGGCGATACCCTGACCTTCCTCTTCGACTATACCTTCCTACCGCCCTCCGTTATGCCGCGTTTCATGGTGCGTCTGCACAAGGACATCAGCTTCGCCTGGCGCACCGGCGTCATCCTCTACGACAAGGATACCGACAGCCGCGCGGCGGTCCTGGCCAATCAGCCCGCCAACCGCATCAGCATCGAGGTCAGCGGCCCCAAACGCCGCGATTACCTGCTGGTGGTGCGCTTCTTCCTGAGGAGTATCCACGCCACATTCACCAACTTGAAGGTACATGAAAAGGTGCAACTGCCCGACGACCCCGTGCCGGAACACGCCCTGGCCTACAGCGTCCTGAAAAAAGCCGAGGAACGCGGCATCGCCGAACTACCCGCGCTCAACGGCAATTTCTACAATGTCTCGGATCTGCTGGGCAGAGTGCAAATCAAGGCCCCGACCAATGAAGAGGAAGAACGCGCCTTCCTGCGCCGAACGGTGACCACGATCCTAGAAAAGGTAGATAAAGAAAAACCGGTCAACTTCCTGGAAGATGTCTTCGACTTGAGCAGCCCCTACCTGATCAACCTCAACGCCGCCAAAAAGTACCTACTCCAAATCATCAAAAAAGACCGCCGTTAGTTCAGTGCCTATGGGCCGGGAGTCGTCGGAAGCAGCCGGTAATGAGTTGTGTCCGGTTGTTAAATTTCAGCCGGCAAGATTTCCCATTTGGGGAATCTTGATCGATATTCAGGTGCTAATCGCAACGAAAGCTTAGAAATCAATGAAATCACCCCCTATGCACGCTGCATAGGCTTAAAAACCGTTGATTTTCCGCAACATTAAATTGATGAGGGTCTATTTTCTGTGATTTTGGGGAACATTTTGAAAAATGTGGTTGTAAAACGCCGATACGACAACCCATTAACCTGCATGTGGTTAAAAATCGTTGATCTTAGACCCTATGCACGCTGCATAGGGTTAGGAATCGTTGATTTCACCCCCTATGTAATCTACATGGGGTTAGAAACCGTTGATTTTACCCCCTATGTAATCTACATAGGGGGTCGCATCGACGATTTATAAGGGTATGTAGCCTGCAACCCCCCCAAAATCTCCGAAAATGGAGGTTCCTATTTTTAATGTCCTGCGACTTTGTCGATATCAAGTGTTCGACTGAAATTGGACCCGGTTTGTCAACGATTTCGAAGGCTCGAAACGATTTGAGCCAAGCGGCGTGTTGACTGCATGATGCCCTTACTCGAATATGACGAAGCCCCGACTCCGGATCAGGAGTTTTTAGCCGCAGATCCCGCGGATCTTCGCAGAAAAAGACATCTTGGTCCCATGGTGACGGTGTTCTCGGCTGCCCGACAGAGATGAGAGATTGGTCTTTTCTGTGAAGATCTGTGCTATCTGCGGCAGAAACTCTTTATTGCCAGTCCACCGGGATTAGGGTGAACCGAAAGAAAGGATATGACTAGCCGCGTCGACTTGCAAATCGGAGCAAACCATTTTAGTCTTGGAACCATGGAGGGCTTTAAGTAGTGCGTAGCCGGGAAGAAGATAAAGAAAAGCAACGGTTCCTTGAAGAAACGGAAGCTTCCTTAAAGGACTATCGGGAAACGGGCTTATATTTGGACAACGATGACGTTATGGCCTGGATGGATACCTGGGGCGCCGACGAGTTAACGGGACCACCGCCCTGGCGAAAGAGATCATCGCCGCACTAAAGCGCGGTTACTTCACCGAAGCCCACAGGTCGAAGCAGTGGGGGCCGCCGATCATGTCGGGGAAGGCGGTGCTTTTGCCCAGAATGGCCAGGATGCCCAGGAGGATCAGGACTGCCGGGGTCAGGCCGCTTAGTTTGTTGAGGAAGCGGCGGGAACATGTTCTGGCCAGGTAGGCCGCGCCCAGTAAGGCCGGCAGGGTGCCCAGCCAGACGCCGACCATGGTCGCCATGCCCGGCAGCGGTCCGCCGGCGGCCAGGGCCAGGGCTACGAATCCGTAGAGGTAGCCGCAGGGCAGCAGTGCGGAGAGCAGGCCGATGAGGGCCGCGCCTTCCGGTCCCTCTACCCGGCCCGTGGTGCGGAAGACGAAGCCCATCAGTTTACGGGAACCCTTACCCGGCTTGGGTCGAAACCGGGTCGGTAGGTAATGCCACAGGCCCGTGCCGATCATCAGCACGCCCAGTCCGATCAGCACCGCTTTTTGTGCTTGCACCACCTCGCCCGCGAAGAGCATGCCCTGGCCGAGAATCCCGGCCAGGGTGCCCAGGGCAGCGTAGGCTACCAGACGCCCTGCCTGGTAGGCCGTATGCACGGTCAAGTCCGAACCACCTCGGCCCGCACTACAATAACCTATGAAGGGTCCGCACATGGCCGCGCAGTGGAAGCTGCCCAAAAAACCTGCCAGGGGTACAAGAAGGATGTTCATGGAGTTACCGTATGTTTTCGCTCGATTTGTAGGCCAGTTCGGTTTCACCCAGGTTGGCCGTGATCGTGTAGCGCCACAGGCCCGTCACCAGGCCGGCTTCCGCGCGCCAGGCGCCGCTGCCGTCCGGGGTCAGCGTCAGCGTTCGGTCCAGGCCCGCCTTGTCCGGTTTGTACAAAGCCAGGGTGAGGTTTTCCAGGGCCGGAACCGCACCGGCCGCGTCAGTCACCTTCAGGCTGACGCCGTCGCGGCTGAAGTTTGCCTGCCATTGGTAGACCGCGCCCGCTTTCAGTTTGGGGACCAGGTCCATATAGGCGCTTTCCTGCTCGTAGTAGTCCGGCGAGGTCAGTTCGTAGTTTTCTCCCCATATGTACATGACCGCGCCGATATGGAATACGGCAACGCCTGCCAACATACTGATGACGATGTACTTCCAATAGTTTTTCATGGTTTAGGCCCCATCAAGGTTATTTTGGCTTCGGTGGCGACGGCTTCGCCGTCGTAGAAGCGGATGGTCAGGCTTTCCTTGCCCGTGTTCGAGAAGTTGTCCTTCTTTTTGCGGATGAAGATCTGGTTTTGAACCGTTTCCTGCGGCGGCACCACCCAGGGATCGAGCGCGGCTACCAGTTCGTAGCCCTCCGGTACGCTGGGTTTCAGGGTGATGGGTTCCGGCGTTTTGTTGCTGGCCTTGGCCTGGAAATGGTTGGTGATTTCGTCCGACTGGTTCAGCGTGAAGCTGGCCCCGGGCGGGCGCACCATGCGGATGATGATCTCGCTCTTGTTGACCAGCAACACGGAACCCACGGTGAACAGCGCCAAGAACAGGCCGGTGTAGACCAGGGTGCGGGCGCGGAAGAAGCGGCGGTTGCGGCCTTCCAGCGAGGCGACCGAGGTATAGCCGATCAGTTTGCGCGGTTTGTTGATCTTATCCATGATCTCGTCGCAGGCGTCCATACAGGCGGTGCAGTTAATGCATTCCATTTGAAGGCCCATGCGGATGTCGATACCCGTGGGACAGACCGCCACGCAACGGTTGCAGTCGATGCAGTCGCCCTTGTCGCGCTTTTCCTTCTTGCGCAACACGCCGCGAGGCTCGCCCCGGTTGTAGTCGTAACCCACGATCATGGAGTCGCCGTCCAGCAGCACCGATTGGAAACGGCCGTAGGGACAGGCAATCAAGCAGAACTGCTCGCGGAACCAGGTGAAGTTCACGAAGAAGAGGAAGTTCACGAAGGCCATGAAACCGAACCAGCTCCAGTTCTCGCGAGGATCGGAAAAGGTCATGTTGATGACCTGGTCGGTGCCCACGAAGTAGCACAGAACCGTGTTGGCGAAGTGGCTGCTGACGATCAGGAACAGGAAGTATTTGGTTGCCTTCTTGCGCACCTTGGTTAAGGTCCACGGCGCTTTGTCCAGGCGACGGCGTTGGTTGCCGTCACCTTCCACCCAGGTCTCGATGCGGCGGAACACGTGCTCCAGGAAAACCGTTTGCGGGCACGCCCAACCGCAGAACAGGCGGCCCCATTGCGCCGTGATCAGGAAGATCAGGATGACGGTGCCCACCAGGTAGAACCAGAAGATGATCAGGTCCTGCGGCCAGAAGACCGCGCCGAAGATGGCGAACTTGCGCTCGGCTACATCCAGCAGCACGGTTTGGGTGCCGTTGACCTTGGTCCAAGGAACAATGAAGAAGAACAGGATCAGGACAGCGGCCAGGATCTGGCGGCGCTTCAACCAGAGTCCGTGAAACTTCGCGGGGTAGAGCCAAAAGCGGCGTCCGCCCTTTCCGATGGTGGTGACTCTATCTTTTATCGGGGTATGCATAACAAGCTCCAAGCTTAAAGCCGGCACGGGAAACTATACCATCGGCGAAGATGTCGCATCGAATGGATTCAGGTAGGGGGGCTCGGAGCCTTGCCCCGAGCCCCGTCGGTTTATTCGGTGAAGTTACCGGCCTCGTCGACCAGTTTACCCTCGGCCGCTTTGGGCGTTGCCGGTGTGGTGCCGCGCAACGAGCGGATGTAGAAGGTAAGGTTCTCGATTTGTTGCGGTTTCAGGCTGACCTTCCAGGAGATCATGCCCTTGGCGGGTACGCCCTCGACGATGATGCGACGGATATCCGTCAGCTTGCCGCCGTGGATATAGTAGTCGTCGGTGAAGTTGGGGCCGATGGTGCCGCCGCCGTCCGGCGCGTGGCAGGGGACGCAGAAGGTGGTGAAGTCGGCCTTGGCCGCTTCTTCCCAACCGCCGGCGTTATATTTGGCCAGCAGGTCGGCTTCCTCGTCCACGGGCTTGGGTTTTGCGGCTTCGATCTTCGCCAGTTCTTCCGCCCGAGCTTCCTGGCTTGCCAACAGCGCCGCCTCGGGCAGCTTCTCGGGATACATGAAGTGGTAATAGGGCACATAGAAGACCGCTACGATGGTGGTGACCCAGAAGATGCCCAGCCACCAGCGGGGCAGGTCGTTGTCCAATTCCACGATACCGTCGAAGTCGTGGCTGTGTTCTACGGGCTTATCAGTCATGGTGTTGCTCCCTCGTGTCCTCCAAGGCCATCCGGGCCATGGTCTCGTAATGATCTGTCGCTTTACGGCGGGCGGTCCAGATGACGACCGCGATGAAGGTCAGGGTGAAAACCCCCAGGGCCAATTGGGGCCACAGCACCCAATCGCCCTGGCTGATGACGTTTTTCAGCATGGGGATCACCTCACTTCTTGATGTCCGTGCCCAGGCGTTGCAGGTAGGCGATCAAGGCGGTGATTTCCTTGTCCTCCATACCCGTTACACCCGAGGCGGCCAGGTCGGCGGCAATTTCGGCGGCCTGTTGTTTGGCCATCTCTTCCGCGTTCTCAACCGTTTGCTCGTCGTAGGGCACGCCCAGTTGACGCATGACCCTGATCTTTTTGCCCAGCTTGTCCAGGTCCATCTTGTCCGTCAGCATCCAGGGATAACCCGGCATGATGGACTCGGCGACGATGGCCCGCGGATCTTCCATATGGCGCAGGTGCCACATGTTGGGATACTTGCCGCCCACCCGGTGCAGGTCGGGCCCGGTTCGTTTGGAGCCCCACAGGAACGGGTGGTCGTAGACGAACTCGCCGGACTTGGAGTAGGTGCCGTAGCGTTCGGTCTCGGCCCGCAGCGGACGCACCATCTGGGAGTGGCAGTTGAAGCAGCCCTCGCGGATGTAGATGTCGCGGCCGGTCAGTTCGAGCGGCGTGTAGGGTTTCACCGATGCGATGGTAGGTACGTTGGACTCCACGGCCAGCATGGGCACGATTTCCAGGACGGTGCCCACCAGCACGGCAACGACGACCAATACGCTGAACGTTGCCGGCTTGGCTTCCAATTTGAAGTGGAACTTGCCCATCAACGGCTTGCGCTCGTACGGTACGGCCTCGGCCTTGGTGTCATCGGGAGGCGTGACGCCTTTCAGGGTTTTGAACAGGTTGAGGAACATCACCACCAGGCCGGCCACGTAGAGGATGCCGCCCAGGAAGCGCAGCCAGTAGAAGGGAATGACCACGGCCACGGTTTCGATGAAGTTGGGATAGACCAGGTAACCGTCGTTGTCGAAGTCCAGCCACATGAGGCCCTGGGTCAGGCCGCTGATGTACATGGAGACCATGTAGACCAGGATGCCGATCAGGCCCATCCAGAAGTGGGCGTTGGCCATTTTAATGGAGTGCAGCTTGACGCCGTAGAGGCGGGGCACCAGCCAGTAGATCATGCCGAAAGCCAGGAAGCCGTTCCAGCCCAAGGCGCCGCCGTGCACGTGACTGATGATCCAGTCGGAATAGTGCGCCAGCTTGTTCAGCGACTTGATGGACAGCATGGGACCCTCAAAGGTAGACATGCCGTAGAAGGTAATGGCCACGACCATGAACTTGATCACGGGATCGGTGCGCAGCTTGTGCCAGGCGCCGCGCAGGGTCAACAGACCGTTGATCATGCCGCCCCAGGAAGGCGCGATCAGCATGACGGACAGCAGCATACCGGTGGTTTGCGCCCAGTCGGGCAGGGCGCTGAACAAGAGGTGGTGGGGGCCGGTCCAGATGTAAAGGAAGACCAGCGACCAGAAGTGAATGATGGATAGGCGGTAACTGTAGATGGGACCCTCGGCCGCCTTGGGCATGAAATAGTACATCAAGCCCAGGAACGGCGTGGTCAGGAAGAAGGCGACAGCGTTGTGCCCGTACCACCATTGAACCAGTGCGTCCTGCACGCCCGCGTAGACCGAGTAGCTCTTGAGGAAGCTGACCGGCAGTTCCAGCGAGTTGAAGACGTGCAGCAACGTAACCGTGATAATGGAAGCGATATAGAACCAGATTGCCACGTACAGGTGACGCTCGCGGCGTTTGGCGATGGTGCCGAAGACGTTGACGGCCATGACCACCCAGACCAGGGCGATGGCCACGTCGATGGGCCATTCCAGCTCGGCGTATTCCTTGCCGGTGGTGAAGCCCAGCGGCAGGGTAAGCGCGGCGGAGACGATAATGGCCTGCCAGCCCCAGAAGTTGATCTTGGACAGGGCATCCGAGAACATGCGGGCTTTCAGCAAGCGCTGGAGGGAATAGTACATCCCCGCGAAGAAGGCGTTTCCGGCAAACGCGAAGATCACCGCGTTGGTGTGTAACGGGCGCAGGCGGCCGAAGGAAAGCCAGGGCGTTTCCATATTGGCGGGCCACCAGGCCAACTGTAAGGCAACCAGCAGGCCGACGACCATGCCGACCAGACCCCAGATAAGGGTTGCCCAGATGAATTTGCGCACTATAGCGTCATCGTAACTGAAATGCTCGACAGCTCTCGATCCGGTATCGGCCGAATCAGGGTTTGCTTGGTTCTTCGTCATATCGATTCCTTTTTCTCCTGATGATCGTCAAGAAGCATTTTGTAAGCGGGGGAATCCAAATCATCGAACTGTCGGTTCCGACACGCCCAGTACCAGGCGCCCACGGCGCACCCGGTGAGCAGCAGCGTAACGGGAACCAGAAGGATTAAGATACCCACGGAGACCTCCCGCGAAAAATGACGGCGATCAGCCCGATCAGAGTGAGCGAGCTGAGCGGCATGAGGATAGCAGCGGTCAGCGGACCGATGAGCCCGGCAAGAGCCAGGGACACGGCCGCGGCGTTGTAGGTAAGCGAAAGCGCGTAACCGGCATAGGTGGCGGTTCGTGTGACTTTCGCCAGGGTGAATAGATGTTGAATTCGACCGATATCGCGGCCTTGCAGCACCACGTCGGCAAAGTGAACGGCGGCGCGTGAAGCTTCGTCATGGGTGACGGCGACGCCCGCGGCGGCCAGGGCGCCCATGTCGTTGAGTCCGTCCCCGGCCATCAGCACGCGTTCGCTGTCGGTTTCTTTCAGCCAGGCCAGTTTCTGCTCGGGCAGCATCTCGGCCTCGTAGGCTTCCACGCCCAGGTGCGCCGCGGCGGCCAGTACGGCGCCGCGACGATCGCCGGAAATAATGGTCTGGTGCAGGCCCTGTTTGCGCAGGCCGCTCACCAGTTCGCCGGCCTCTTCCCTGGGGTCGTCGCGCAGAACGTAGACGGCGGCGGGTTGATTGTCCAGCACGGCGCAGACCAGGGTGTCGCCGCTGTTGAACTGGTCGCAGGTTGCTTGAACCTCGTCGATGGTTTTCCGGTCCAGGCCGAAGCGCTCCAAACGGTTGGGCGCGGCCAGCACCAGGGACCGGCCCTCTACGGAGCCGCTGACGCCCGCGCCGGGAATCACGCGTACGTTCTTGGGTTCTGCAACGGTCAGGTGCGGCGACAGGTGAGCGCGGAAGGCGTGGACAATCGGATGATCGGTGGCGTTTTCCAAGGCCATGACGGCTGCTTCCAGCCAGTGCTTGCGGCCGATCATGATGTGACTTTCCACGATTTGCGGCGTGCCGTTGGTCAGCAGGCCGGTCTTGTCGTAGATGATCTCGCGAACCCGGGTCAGTTTATCCAGCACTTCTTCGTCTTTCATCCAAACGCCCCGGCGAGCCGCGTGAGCCCAGGCCATGGCGCGGGCGGTGGGTTCGGCCAGGGCCAACGCGCAGGGGCAGGCCACGATAAACAGGGTCAGGGCCACGGATGCGGCTTGCACGGGGCCGGCGGGCCACCAGGCAATCATACCGGCGAGGGCCAGCAGGCTGATCACTGCCAGGAAGGCGGTTGCCAACAGGCTGCCGTGACGCTTGGGCCGGCGGCGGCGCAGATCGCGGGCCATATTCTCCAGCTGGGCGAAACGCGAGTCGTCGAACGCGCTTTCGGCGATCATGCGCGTGGCGCCGCCCATGTTGACCGCGCCGGCCAGGACCCGGTCTCCCTCGGCCTTTTCCACGGGGTGGGATTCGCCGGAGACCACGTGCAGGTTGAAGACTGCCGATTCTGAAGTCAGTATGCCGTCCACCGGAACCAGGTCGCCGGTCGCCAGTTGCAGGTGGTCACCGGGCTGAATGTCCTCGGCGGATACTTCTTGGGAGACGCCGTCTTTCAGGACCGTCACCAGTTGCGGCATATCGGCCAGCAGGCGGCGTCCGGCGCTGAGCGCCTTGCGCACGCCCATGCCCTGGATGTAGCGGCCCAACAACAGGAAAAAGACCAGCATGCCCATGGAGTCGAAATAGATCAGGTCGTACTCGCCGCGCAGCAGGTTGGCGGTGCTGAGGATATAGGCGCCGCTCAGGCCCAGCGCAATGGGCAGGTCCAGGCTGATCGCCCGGTTCTTCAGGGCGATGCGCGCATGGGTAAAGAAGGGTCTTGCGCCGTAGAGCAAAAGCACGGTAGCCAGTCCGCAAGCTACCCAGGAAAAGATTTGCGCCGCGCCGCCGGCCGTGATGCCCGCGTAGAAGGGCAGGCTCATCAGCATCAGGTTGGCGGCCAGGGCCCCGCTGACGCCCAGACGCAACAACTCGCCGGAGTTGCGATTGCCGTCGATGCGGCGCAACCCGACGATATAACCCAACTCGGCCAGGGTTTCGGCCAGGGCGGTAAGATCGGCGTCTTTGCCAAACGCCAAATCCATACGGCTGTCGCTGAAATTCACCTGAACATCGGTCACGGCCCCCTGGCTCTTGCTGACGCTTTCCACCAGCCAGGTGCAGGCGGGACAGCGCAGGCCGTTGAGGAACCAGGTGGCGTGCAGCAGGCCGTCGCGCTCGACGGTATGTTTGTCCAGGTAGGCGGGCGTGCCCAGGTAGGCAAACGACGGGGCTTGCGCGTCCACGGGCGCGGCGTTTTTCCGGTCGCGCACCTTATAATAGGCTTCCCAGCCGCCCGCGTGGATGATGTCCCACGCCGTTTCGCAACCCCCGCAACAAAAGGCCGCCCCGTAAGCGGGCTCACCACAATGCTTGCACGGGGCGGTTCCCTTTATGATTTCCGGCTCCGGTTTCAAGTTAGTCAAATCAGGCATTCCCTTATTTGGATTCGGGATTGTCTTTAACGGTAATCACCGGACAATCGGCATGACGCAGGATGTATTCGGCAACGCTGCCCATCAAGAGGCGTTGGAAACCCTTGTAACCATGGGTCCCCATCACGATCAGATCGATCTCGTTGTCATGCGCGTAGTGCACGATGACGGGGCCGGGACGGCCTTTGAGGAAATGGCTGGTGCATGCGCCGATATCGGGCAGCACATCGGCCAGGGCCTGACGGCCGCGGTCTTCCATGCGGGCGAAGTGCTCGTCGATCCATTCGGCGGCGCCCGGCATCATGCCGTAAGGCAGCGGCATTTCGAAGGCGTCGGGGTCATAGACGTGGACCACATCCAACTCGGCGCCGTAGCGGTCGCGCATGTCACAGGCCAGTTCCATGGCTTTCCGGGAGGTCCCGGAGAAGTCGGTTGCGTACAGGATTTTCTTCACTTTGGTCATGACATCCTCCTTGGGTTCCGCTCAGGCTTCGCCCAGTTCCGCGGTAAGAACGGGGCAACTCGCAGCCCGCACTACGTGCTCGGTGACGCTGCCCAGAGGACGGCCCGCCATTCGGGTCAAACCCATATGGGCCATAAGGATAAGGTCGACCTCGAGTTTATGGGCGACCTGAAGGATCTCGTGGGTCGGGTAACCCGTCACGGTATGCACCACGGCGGGTACCTCGGGCGCCGTTTCAGCCAACAGGCGACCGATCAGCTCGCCGGACCGGGTGCGGGCGTCTTCATAGAAACCCTCGCTGGTGGTCCAGGCGTAAACCTCGGGATATTGCGGCGGCTGAATCACGTGCAGTACTTCAAGCGATGCGCCGAACAGATCGGCAAGGCTCGCGGCATGTTTCAAGGCAGGAGTGGAAGCCAGCGAGAAGTCCAGCGGGACGAGAATCTTTTGGATATCGGTAATGGAGCCGGTCCAGTTTTCTTTGATGGTAAGCACCGGACAGGGGGCAAAGCGAACGACTTCCTCGGCAACGCTGCCCATAAGCCAGCGACGGAAGCCGCGACGGCCGTGGGTGCCCATGACAATCAGGCCCGGTTTCACATCACGTGCGTATTCCAAGATGGAGCGACCGGCGGTAATACCGCGTATCTGAACGCGTTTGATGTCGATGTCGTTGGTTTCGAGATTGGCTAACTGGTCATCCATGGCGTGGGTCACTTCAACATCCAGACCTTCTTGAAGTCCGGTTTGGGTGCTGCCGTTCTTGAAGGCCCGGCCGTGGGGGTCGTCTTCATAGAGCAGGGACGTGTGCAGAACGGTCAAGCCGGCGCCGCATCGGCGGGCGAACGCCACCGCGCCGGCAGCCGCGGCGTCCGAGGTGGAACTGAAATCGGACGGGAAAATTATGTTGGTGATTGCGTCCATGGTAACCTCCCGGGACTTGTGTCCCCGCCCTATCTAGAAGGGCTTTGTCTTTATGAAAGGGCAAGAGCGGTGCCGGCGTGCCGGAGAGGTTGCCTAACGGTCTAAAGCAGGCACCCGCATTCGCGAAATATATTGGCAGTCAAGTGGTTGGAAGCAGTGAGGGGTGAGTCTTCGGCAAATACCGCGACGCGGCAATCGACCAAAAACTCTGGGGAAAATTCCTCATCTCGTGGAATTGTCCCCGTGGTTTCGGAGGAGAATTTCCTGTGTCGGCGCGCCTTTCCTCGCGGCTCTGACATCACCGGGGCGGGTCGTCTATCATACGTGCTATGATCTGGTTGGACGATTTCACCAAATATTGCCGAGACCGATAGTGGGTGACTGACATGGAAGTAGAAATTGCTTTGAAAGAAGAGATAGGCAATCCCGAACTTTTCGTGGGCAGGCAAAAGGAAATGGACTACTTCCTGAATTGGATGGACAAGGTCAAGCGGCAAATCGGTTGGTCAACAGCCGTTTTGGCTCGGCGCCGCAAGGGCAAAACCGCCTTGTTGCAGCGGCTTTTCAATATCGTATACACCCGCAACGATCCTCAATTGATCCCCTTCTATTTTCGTATTCCCGAGGTAAAGAACACGCTCCTGGACTTTTCCGAAATCTTCTACCGTGCGCTGCTCAGCGCCTATTTCGGATTTAAGACCCGTACGGTTGTCTACATCAACCAGCCGCTCAGCCTGGGGCAACTGGCCGAACTTGCCGCCGATGACCGGATCATCTCCGAGGACATTAAGACGATGAAGGACTATCTGAACGAGAGGAGACAGAGTAACTGCTGGCAACACGCAAGTCATGCCGGTCACCGAATCGCCTCGTTGAAAGACGAGCGGATCGTCCAAATTCTGGACGAGTTTCAGTTTCTGGATAGGTTTACTTATTTCAACCAGAGCGATAGCGAACCCATGATCCTGACCGGCACCTACCAATACATGGGCTCCAGCAAAATCTCCCCCCAATTGATTGCGGGCAGTTATATCGGTTGGTTGAACCGCATTATCGACAAGATGGTCGGCCGCTACAAATCCTACTATCTGAAAAACCTCAGCGCGGACGAAGCGTTGACCGCGGTATTCAACTACGCCAGAGTCTATGGTCAGGATGTGACGGATGAAAGCGCGGTTTGGATGGCCGAGGCTTGCGACCGGGACCCCTACACGATTGCCTGTATGTTTGACAGTAATTTCGAGCCCAAGGATCTGACCACCCCCGAGGGTGTGTCCTCCGTTTTAGATTACGAAACCTCCGTCAAAACCGACGGGGAGATTGCCCGAATGTGGTACGAATACCTGGCTACCGTCATTGAACGAACCAATGATATCAATGCGAAACGGATCGTTTTGTACCTGGCCAAATACAGCAACGAAGATCGCAACCGCAAACAAATCGCCGAAGACCTGAACTTGGACCTGACCGACAAGGATTTGGACGACCTGCTGCGCAAACTGGTCGCGGGCGATATTCTGCGTCAGGGCGAATCCCGTTGGGCGTTTCGTGGTTTGGGCGATCCAATTTTCGACATGGTCTTCCGCAAGGCATACGAACCGGAGATCGAACAGGTGGATATCGACATTATCCGCAAAAGCATAGCCGGAGAGCTGGAAGCCCTGAAACGCGACCTCAAAAGCGAACGCGGCAAGATGTCCAACTATCGGGGAGAAACCGCCGAGTATCGCATGCGCTATAAAATCGCCATGGCGGGGCAAAAACGGCGTCATCTCAACGATCTGGTTCACCCTCCCATGAAGCGGGACGCCCCGAAAGTCCCCGACCTCCACCTGGCCCCGTTCGACACGGTGGCCAAACATACCTTCCACGACAACGGGGAAACGATTGAATGCGATCTCTACGCGCAAGCTGCCGAGGGGCCGGATGTGGTAGTTGAAGTCAAAGATTGGGAAGACAAGGTCAAAAAAGACCGGGTTTCCGCTTTCATCCAGGCCAGGGGAAGCCTGGTTGGACGGCTCGATGACGATACGCTCTTTCTCTTCTATAGCGAGCAACCGATTGCGGATGCCAATAAAGTACGCCTGCAAGAGGCGGGCATCCTCTATGCGGATAGGAACAGCTTCCCCAAATAGAGCGGCGTGAACCAATTTACTGATCGCGCGGCATTACGAGTCCAAAATTTTGAACTCCAAGCCGTTTTGTAAAGAAAGTTTAAAGCGATGGCGTACTTGTGGGGTCTTTGTCTACCCGCCAATGGTATGATAGCCGCGAGCTCCAGGAATTTGGGCCGCAGGGGAAATTAAGGTAGATCCAGTTTACCCATTTTTTTCTTTATGGCTTAAAATCTGCTCGTTCAGGTGTCGCCCGGCGTGACGCCGCCCGCTCGTGGAGTTGTTCGATGAGGTTGCCCAATGCCTTCTTTTGCCTTCCGGTCTTGATGCCTTTTCTTTGGGCCGAAACACCCCGGATCATCATTCCCACGGAAGACCCGCGGGTACTTCCCCCGGTCGAACTGTCGATTCGGATGACCGCTTACGATTTCCTGGTGGAAAGCGAGTGGGACATGTTGTTTGAAGGCAACGCCGCGACTCCCGGCGAGTTCGTTTTTCCCTTGCCGCCCGGCGCCTGGCCGCGGAGCTTGCGCTTTGAGCAGGGCGGAAAACTGGTGGATGCCGTGTTCGAAAGTCGGCCGCCGCCCGTCCTGCAAGCCGGCGCAAAAGGCAGCATCGAAACGGAACCCGACGACACGGCCGACGCATTGCGTCTATCGCTGCCGATCTCACAAGGTGCGCTTCGGGTTGTCTTGACCTGGGTCCAACGCCCCGTTTGGCGACAGGATCAGACCATGTTGCGGTCAGCCCTGGCCGATCTTCCCCGGCTGAAGCGCTTTCGATTGGACTTGAGCCTGAACGGTTTCAGTCAAAAACCGACCGTGGCGGGCCCCTTCAGCGGCCTGGCCGTTGAAGGCGAACCCGGCCGCTTGCGTGCAACCATGGAGCGTTTCGACTTCAAGCCGGAGGGCGATCTGGAATTAACGGTTACCCGCCGGCAAGGCTCCCGCTTGTTCACCGCCGAGGATGACGACGGCAGCCTGTTGTTCGTTCTCTCCAATGTCTCGGTCATGCCGGGTTCCATGCGGAAACGGAACTTTCGGCCGGGCAAGGTAGCCGTGCTTTGGGACGCCTCGGCAAGCCGCGCCGAGGCCGATCACGCCCGTGAGACGGCCTTGCTTGCGTCGCTGCTGGAAAGATGGCGCACCAAGGAGGTTCACCTGCGCGTTCTGCGCGACAGCCCGGGCCGGAAGCTGCCCTTTAACCTGGTCAACGGGAAGAATGACCGCATGATTGCTCATATCCGCGATCTGGATTACGACGGGGGCACCGATCTGGGCGCCGTAATTGCGGGTTGGCGCGGCCAGGTGGATGCCGTGTTGATCTTCAGCGACAGCATTCACAGCATCGGCGAGGAGACCCTGCCCAAGTTCCGCGCGCCCGTTTTTGCCTTCCACAGTGGTGCGCCGGGCAAGGGTTTTGCTTTGGAACACATGGCGCGGCAAAGCGGCGGGCGGTTTTTCGAAACCACCGATAATGATCTCGGCGCTGTCGTCACCGCCCTGGCCGCTTTCGATTCGCGGCATAGCATCGATTTGGAGTACGATACGTCGATCTTCGCGGATGTGTACACCGTGCCCGATCCCCTGCAACCCGGACTATACACGATAACCGGGCACTTGAAAGCCGGTCAGGACCAAGGCCGGCTGCGCCTGGGTTTCGGCGCCAGGCCCTGGAAGCAATCCTCGTCCGTTATCATTGAAAACGGCCGTAATAAAACGCCGTTGGTGCGCACCTACAAGGCCATGTATCGGGCAGGCGTCCTCAGTGCGCAACCCCTGCGCAACCGTCCGGGGTTATTGGATCTGGCGCAACGTTACGGCCTGCAAACACCGTCGACCCTACTCACGGCGGCCGCGATGAAAACCGATCGAACCAAGCCGGAAAACGGCACACCCTATCGTCGTCGCGTTCACGAGGAATGGCAGGCCCGGAAAGACTTCCAGGCGGCCTCCAAGGAACAACGCACCACCCTGGTCGCGGGCATGACGCCGCCGGTTCCCAAACCGAGCGGTATTCCCGTGAATAGGAAACCCAAACCCGGGAGTCGTGTGATTCGGGTGAAACCTCGCGATCCCAAGGCCGCCGAGGCTTATCTGGGCGCGTTGACCGCCGCGGAGCCGGAAGAACGCCCCGGCGTCTACCGACAACAACGGGAACTATACGGCGACAGCCCCGCGTTTTTTTTGGACTGCGCCAACTTCTTCCTTACCGAGGGCGACAACGAACTGGGACTGCGGATTGCCTCCAACCTGGTGGAACAGGCGCCGGAAAGCCCCGAACTGGTGCGTCTGACCGCGAACCTGTACCAACGTCACGCCGCCTGGACGCCGGCCGTCAGCCTGTTCCATCGGCTGGCCGACCTGGAACCGGGCCGACCCCAGGCCTTCCGCGAGCTGGCCATGACTTATGTGGCGCGCGGCCTGGTTTGGGATGCGGCCAACATGACCACCCAAGCCGTCGCCGATTATCGCAAGGCGCTGGACATCTATCTGGACCTGATCAAGCGTTGCTGGGAAAGCGACCGCGCCGAGGGCGAGGATGTCTACGACGGCCTGGAACAACTGGTCCTGGTTGAATACAACTGGGTCTTGGAGAAGCTGAAACTGATGGGCGTTCCCCAAGAAACCGGCTTGCCGGATCCCAAATTGACCACGACCGTGCAAGGGGACTTGCGGGTGATTGTCAGCTGGGATCATCCGGCGGCGGATATCGATCTCAGCGTTACCGAACCGGGTGGAGACAAGGTTTGGTACCGCAAACCCCGCTCCAATTCGGGCGGTTGGTTCCATCGCGATATCACCCGGGGGCCGGGGCCGGAAAGCTACATGCTGCAAGAGGCGGTTGCGGGCGATTACCTGATCGAGGCCACCTGTTCACGCGGCGCGGGCCCGGGGCCGGTGGGTCCGGTAAACCTGAAGGTGATCCTTTTCCGCTACTTCGGTCACCCCAACGAGGAGATGGAAATCATCAGCCGAGAGGTCAACCCGGGAGAAACCGTCACCCTGGCCACCCCCCGTTTCGAGCCGAGCCCCCCCAAGGTCCTGCAGAACTGAATCCGAATGCTAGTGAACGCGGGTGCGGATGTAGTTGGCGAGTAAGGCCAGGCGGCCATCTTGCCGGCCGTTTGCGGCCAGGGGAGCCAGAGCGTCCTGGAGCAGTTGGTCCGCGTAGGTTTTGGAGTTGTCCATGCCCATCAGGCGGGGGAAAGCGGCCTTGCCCGCCGCCGCGTCCTTGCCCGGGGTTTTGCCCAAGGCGCCGCCGCCCTCACCCTCGTCCAGCATATCGTCCACCACTTGGAACAACAACCCGATTGCATCGGCGTAGCGGGTCAGGTGCGCCATGGTGCGCTTGTCGGCATCGGCCAGGTGACCCCCCAGTCGCACACAGAACCGGAGGAGGGCGCCGGTTTTGCGGCGGTGCAGTTGTTTCAGGCGCTCCAGTTGGATCTTCTTGCCCTCGTCGCTTAAATCCATGATCTGCCCGGCAACCATGCCGCGTTTGCCTACGGCCTCGGCGAATTCCGCGAGAATCTTCACGCGTCGCTCCGCGCTCAGGTTCGGATAGGGCGCAACGGCCAGGATGTGGAAGGCCTCGGTCTGGAGGGCGTCCGCGGCCAGGATGGCGTTGGCCTCGCCGAAGATAACGTGGTTGGCGGGTTTGCCGCGACGCATGTCGTCGTTGTCCATACAGGGCAGGTCGTCGTGGATCAACGAATAGGTATGCAGTAATTCGGACGCCAGCGATATGGGCAGCGCTGCATCGCCGTCACCGCCGTATTCGGCGCAGGTGACCATGGTCAGCAAAGGGCGCAGACGTTTGCCGCCGGCCAGCACCGTGTATTCCATGGCGCGGTCCAGCGGATTGCAACTCATGTCTTTTTCGGCAAAGTAGCGCACCAGTTCGGTGTCGATGCTGTCGACCCAGGTTTCTATTTGCGGATCATTCATCTTCGTCTTCCTCGTCAAAGGGTTCGGCCCGGTACTCTCCGCGCGCGGTTTGGGTTAGGATTTCAATCTTCTTCTGGGCGCCCTCGAGGGTTTTGTTGAGCCCGAAACTCAACTTGACTCCCGCTTCATAGGCCTCGATGGCCTGCTCCAGGGGCAGTTCCTCGTTGTCCAGTCGTTGGACGATGGACTCCAGTTCCGCCAGTTGTTCTTCAAAGGTGGGTTCTTTTTTTCTCTTAGCCATGCATCCTACTCATCGAAAAGATTTTGTTGTACTGCATCGCGCGGTTTGTCGACAACGCGGGCGTTCAATTCTCCCTTGTCCAGGCGGACCCGAATCAATTCACCGATACGCACATCGGCCGGGTCGCGCAGGACCCGGTCCTTACTGTCATAGACGGCCGCATAGCCCCGTGACAATACCTTCAGGGGTGAAAGGTCTTGCAGGCGATGGGCCAATCCGGCCAATAGTTGACGGTTCCTCTCCAGGTGCCCGCCGGCGCTCTGAGTCAATTCCCGGTCTGCCGTGGCTAGACGCGTGGCCAGTAACATGGCTCGCGCCGCCAGTTGTTCGATACTCAGCGATTCAACGGCGCGCAGCAGTCGCAGGCGCCTGTTTTGCAAAAGTTCATCCACCCGGCGCTGCATGCGGTAATCCAGATCGGCCAGGCGCCGTTGAGCATCGTGCACGCGAGAACGCACCGCGGTAAAGATGGGGTGAGATTCGGAAATATTGATGCGGTTCCTCAGGATCAACAGCTTCCGTTGCATGGCGCGCTCCATGCTCCGCTGGAAGAGGTCCACCGCCTGGCGATATTCCGTGTGGCTGCGAACCACCAACTCGGCCGCGTTGGACGGTGTCGCGGCGCGTAGGTCGGCGACATAGTCGGCGATGGTGATATCGACCTCGTGGCCCACTGCCGAGATGATCGGGGTTCGGGCCTCGAAAATAGCACGGGCGGTCACTTCCTCGTTGAAACACCAAAGGTCTTCTTCCGAGCCGCCGCCCCGGCCGACGATGATGACGTCGCATTGGCCGCGTTGATCCAGGTAGCGGATGCCCTCGGCAATTTCGTAGGCGGCGCCGTCGCCCTGAACGCGGGCGGGAAAGATCAGAACATGCAAGCCGGCGAAGCGGGCCCCCAGAACCCTCAAGATATCGCGGAGGGCTGCGCCGGTGGGCGAGGTTACGATCCCGATCTTGCGCGGCAAGAGGGGCAGGGGTTTTTTGTGATCGGGGTGGAACAGGCCCTCGGCGGCCAGGCGGGCCTTCAGGCGTTCGAATTGCGCGCGCAGCCTGCCCAAACCCAACTCTTCCATCTGTTCCACGATCAAGCTGTATTCACCGCGCGGAGCGTAGACATTCAAATTGCCGCCCACCAACACCTCGGCCCCGTCAGCAGGGCGGAAGGGAACTCCGTGTGTATAGGAACGCCACATATTACAACGGATCTGGGCCTCGGCGTCCTTCAGGCTGAAATACCAGTGGCCCGAGGAAGCCCGCTTGAAATTGGAGATCTCGCCCACCAACCATACGCGGGGGAAGGTCTGTTCCAGGGCGCCTTTAATGAGGCGGGTCATTTGCGAGACGGAGAGGGGTTTTTCCCTGGTGGGGTGCGCAAATCTATCCATGAGGCCCATCATAGCCGAGTCGCGTTACAACGGCAATCTGAAGACCCGCTAAGTGGAGCGGCAATATTCTTCAGGAAACCGGTGCGGGAAGGGAGGCAGTTCCCGCCGGTATCCGACGGCGCTGCTTACAACGCATTTCTTGTTCCCAAAACGGGGCGAAAGGAAAAACAAAAATTATGTTGATCTGAAAAGTATTACCATTCATAAAGTTTGTTCATGTCAGCTAATGGTTTGCTTTGGTAGAATGGTTTAAGCTTGCCCGCCGCTGATACCGGCGGGCAAGCTTATCGGATGATCAGTTGGCAGGCGGCGGAGGAGTCGGGGGTCGACGCACCGGCTCTCTGGGGCCTACAAAGAATTCCATTCGTAAAAAGTCCATGAACTCCATAAGAGTCCTCCTGAAATGGTTTGTGTAACCGTGCGGGTCACTCATCCACCTTAACAGTGAGGATTGCGAGTAGAAAAAAGAAAAATCTACATGCATCTAAAATAAATTCTATGCGCGAATATAAATTGCCATTAAATTTCATTCGCGAATAAAAAAGGGGGGAGTTTGCCTCTTCTTTTTATTCTATTGTTCACAGATCTCAAAATGGAAACCATGCTCAAGCTGAAGGTACCTCATGATTCAGTTGTGATTCAGTCCATCACTTCGGCGATTCTAAACCCCTCCGATAACCGCACCTACCTCTTGGACGGCCGGGCTCGAAAGGTCCTGGTCTGGGACGCCGAGGGTCGGTGGCTCAGAGAATTCGGCCGCAAGGGGCAGGGCCCCGGCGAGTTCGAATTTTCCGATTATCGGCAGGGATACGTTGAGATCCTCAACGGCAAATTGCTTGTTTTGGACGGTGTAGCCCAAAAACTACACAGCTTCACCCTGGACGGTGAGTACCTGAGTACCCGTAAGTTCCCCAATCATCCGGGCGCCGTACGGCACTTTCTTGTCACGCGGTCCGGTTTTGTGGTAACCAACCAATACGAAATCTATCGAGGTCCCGAGCCCGCCCTCTATGCGCGGGTTTTCGACAAGGACCTTAACCTGACATTCTCCTTCGACCCTGTCCCCTTTCGCGCCTGGATTCCCAAGAAGCGCGGGGCGGACGGTCGATTCGACTATGAACACAATGCCTTCGAAGCACGGACGGTCCTCACGGCCGATGTCTCTACCGACGAGATCATCTTCAGCAAGGGCGACCGGAACTACTTCGATGTCTACAACAGCAAAGGCAAAAAACTGCGGCGAGTTAAATTCGCTCTGGCCCCCAAGAAAGTGTCCAAACAAACCGAATTGGACTACCGGGCGGACCAGAAGCGTATGGGAAATGCTTCCGTGGTAAATGTACCTGAGCATTATCCGATCTTCGACGGTGTCGACTCCGTGGGCGATTTGGGCTACCTTGTGAGCGTCTCCGATGAGGAGGACATCACCTCGGGTATTCTGATCGACCGTGAGGGCAAAACCCTGGGTAAGTTCTCGATAAACCTGGGACCGGGCGGTTGGATGGCTTCCATCAACAATCGCCTGTTTGCCGTCTTTGCCGACGAGGAGGGCGACCTGAGCCCGCGATACCTGAAAATCGTACTACCGTAACCAACACCGGCTTTCCCAAGCCACACACACAAATCAAACCCTGTATTCAATCAACCACGGAGACTTGATTGCTCTCCGTGGTTGCCTTAAGCCTTGGGCAGACGAACCGCGAACTGGGTGAACTCGCCGGGTTCGGTGTCCACTGTAATCTTTCCCTGGTGAGACGAAACCACGATATCGAAACTGATCGGGAGGCCCATGCCGATATGGCCGGTTCCCGGCGGCTTACTGGTGAAGAAGGGATCGAAGATCTTGGCCTGGACGTCTGCCGGAATACCGGGCCCGTTATCGCGTATACGCACCTCGATGTGATCGCCGTCGTTTCGGGTGGCAATCACCAGCCTGGGTTGGAAGCTTTCTCCCAGGCGTTCGCGCTTCTCCATCAGTGCGTCGGCGGCGTTGTTGATAAGGTTCACCCAAACGCGGCCCAGGTCCTGGGGCACTACCTCCAGTTCGCCCACGGTTTCGTCATAGTCTTTCAGGATTTCCAAGGACGCGCCGCCTTCCCGACCGCGGGAGCCCATCCAACCCAGTTGTACGTATTCATCCAGGTGTTCGTTGATGGAGACCACGCGGCGTTCACCTGTTTCTCCCCGAGCCAGGTTCATCATACTCATGACGATGCGGTCGGCCTGGACGCCGTGTTTGTTGATGGTTTCGGCGTTGATATAAAGCTCGTTCAGCAGTTCGTCCACCTCGTCGTTGGGCGGACCCTCCATACGGCCCAGTTCTTCGCGCAGTTCCTCGAACATGCTCAATGAGACGTAGGAAAAATTGTTGATGAAGTTCAAAGGATTCTTCAACTCGTGCGCTATGCCGGCGGTGAGCGTTCCCAGCGAAGCCATCTTCTCGGACTGCACCAGTTGGTTCTTGGTTTTTTTCAGCTGTTCGTGTTGGCGTTCCAACTCGCGCAAGGTTTCCTGCAAGCGGGCGGTGCGTTCCTCTACAAGTTGTTCCATATCCGCGTACAATCTTGCATTTTCTATCGAAACCGCCGCCTGGCTGGACAACAACTTCAGCAGGGTCAGGCGGCTGGTGGTAAAAGTTCCGGTAGCCAGATTGTTTTCAAGGTAAAGCAGGCCGCGCAGCTTGCCGTGGTGTAGAATGGGCGCACAAAGAACCGATTTGGGTTGATTGTTGATGACATATGAGTCGGTGGTGAACATGCCCCTGCCGGCCGCGTCATCCAAGACCACGTTTTCACGGGTTTTGATGCCATAGTTGACGATTGCGGCCGATAACAGTTTGGTGTTTTCCAGGTTTTCCGAGGGGAATAGGACTTTGTTTTGGTCTACTTCCAATTGTGCTTTGACGATCCAACGCCCCTGTTTCGGCAGGAGCAGGGAACCCCGTTGCGCGCCGGCGTTTTCCAGTAGGATGCGCATCAGCTTTTCCAAAAGTTCGTCAAGTACGATCTCGGAGGAAATGGCCCGTGACGCCTTGAGAACCGTGCCCAGGTCCAGGTGTTCGCTGCCCTCGGTGCCCGTACCGGTGACACTGCCCATGGTCGTGGTTGTAGTATGGGTGGACGTGGTCGAGGTCAGCGAAGCCAGACGGGGCGCGTAACCTTCCAACTCCGCCACCTTGTGCATGGCTCCCCACATGCGGTAGCCGTGGTGAGCGTCGCGCAGGTAGACTGCGGCAATGCGGCGACGCCCCTGGTCCAGCCAGCAACGGCCGCTCAGCTCATTGGCCAGGGCCTCGTCATGGACGAAACCATTCATCCCGGCATTTTCCGCGGCCATATCGAAAAGGCGCGTAGCTTCATTGGGATTGTCGTTAATTCGGGCTATTTCGGCATCGATCAGGTGGAGGCGGTGCTGGAAATTCTTGGGACTGGACTTTGCCCATACCTGGAAACGGGCGCGGGCCGCGTCTATTTTGGTCCTCAATTCAGTGCGGCGCTCTTCATTGTCTTCCGTTTCGTAGACACGGGCCGCGGCCATGGCCTGGTAGAAGGTGTGTTCCACCGAGGGATAGGTGCCCTGTAGGTACACGAACAGTTTTTCCGAAATCGCCGCCTGTTCCAAGGCTTTTTCGTAGCGGCCGTAGAGGTAGTAGACCATGGCCTTCAAAGCGCCGTACTGAGCCCGGGCGTTGTTGTTGTCCATGGCGTCGAATTCGGCGATCATCTCCTGCTCGGAAAGATCCGGGGTATTGAAATCCTCCGGTCCCTCGGTGCCGCCGGTCAGGTTGAGGATGATGTGTTGATACAGGTGCATGATCGAGGTGAAGGGCCGATTGCCGGTCTTGCGGCCCATTTGCAAGAAGACTTCCACCTCGCTCAATACCTCGGGAAGCGGCGTGCCCAGGCTGAAAATGCAGAAAACTTTCAAGATAGCGTTGTAACCGGCCCATTGTACCGAGCCGCATTCCAAAGCGGTGCCGAAACCCTCTTCCGCGTAACCCAAACCGTCGCGCAGGTGATGACTCCAGGGGTTCAGGAAACCGGAAATCAACAGGCAAGCCCGGCTCTTGTTGACCGGGTCGCCGAAACGCTCCCCGAGCCGGTAGCCGACCATACCCAGCTCATAGCCCTCCTCGAAACGATCGAACAGGGCGCAAAGAACATGACCGAAGCAGGCAAAACCCAGGGAAGACGAACTGCACACGCCCCATTCCAGCGACAAACGCGCCTGGCGTACCGCAAATACGGGGTAAAGTTCCACCAGCGACAGGAACGCCGGGGACAGCATATGGGCCAGAGTATCCAAGGCTGTGACCTTGGAAGGGTCACTGATTTCCGGTGCGTGGACCAACGCCGAAATATCACCGCCGCTTTCCATGACTGCCTGAATGGCCTGAAGGTCTTCCATAAACCCGGCCTCGGCGTTTTCCAGGTCGATGTCCACGTTCAATAAAGCAAGAGCGCGTACACCCCATGCGACCGCTTCCTGATAGCGGCCCTCCATGGTGTATTGCACCACCAGGTGACTGTAGATTTTGGCTTTTTCGACGGGTGTCCGCGCGCCCTCCACGGCCAACTCCAGGAACCGTTCGGCCTGCTCGAAATTACGGGTCAGGTATTCTGCATCGGCGCGTTCTACATGCAGGGCCAGAGTCATTTCGTAGTGCGTTTCCCAGGCGTCCTGGACGGTATAGCAGGCCAACAGACTGTCATAGCCTATTTCCAAATAGCGTCTGGCCTCGTCGTAGGCGGTGGCCTTGCGGGTTCGTCGCGCTGCCGAAAGGTTCAGCATGGCCAGTTCCATACGTTCCTTTTGGGTTTCGATGAGGCTCCAACCCGCGTTCAGGTGGTCCACGATTTCGAAAAGGTGTTCTTCCTGTTCCTTGCGGTCCAGTCGTTCCAACAGCAAGCGGCCCATGTGCAGGTGAAGCTCCCGGCGTTCATCGTCGGAGAGCAGTTCATAGGCCGCCTGGCGCACGCGGTCGTGCAGGAAGGTAAAGCCGCGCACCACCAGTTCGTCATCCACCGTTTCCAGCTCGGTGGTGGTCAAGACAAACCCCTCGCGGATGGCGGGTAAGAGGTCGTTGAAGGTTTCGGCTTCGCCCTTGTTGTGGATGGCGGCCAGGAACCCGAGGTAGAAGGCGCCGCCGGCGCAGGAAGCCGTGCGCAGCAGCTCGCGGGTAACCGGCGGCAATTTGTTGAGTTTACCGATCATCAGGTCGACCACGTTGTCGGTGAAACCCTGTTCCTCGATGCCGTCCATATCCCACAGCCAACCGCCTCTGGTATCCTCGGTCGGAGGTTGGAAGGTAAGCAGTTCCTCTTCGTAGAGCATGGTCAGGAACTGGTTGACGAAGAAGGGGTTGCCGCCGCTTTTGTGCAAGACCAGGCGGGCCAGTTCCTTGACCTCCGCACGGGGACGGCGCAGGGAGTCGGCGATCAGGGCCTCGATATCCGATTGGCCCAGGGTGCTGACCTCGACCTGTTGAATGGCCGTTCCGCTCTCTTTCAATTGCTTGAGACGCCGCATCAGCGGATGGGCGCCGTCAACCTCGTTGTCGCGATAAGCGCCGATCAGCATGAGGTGGCGTATGGTTTCATCGCTGACCATAAGGCCGATCAGTTCCAGCGACAGGTTATCGGCCCATTGCAGGTCGTCCAGGAAAAGCACCATGGGGTGTTCCACGGCGCAGAATACCGAGACGAAGCGCAGGAAAACCATACGCAGGCGGGCGGCCGTTTCGGCGGGACCCAGTTCCGGCACCTTCCCCTGCGGGCCGATGATCAACTCCACTTCGGGAATCACGTCGATAATGATGGAACCGTTGACGCCCAGGGCCGTCAACAGTTTATTACGCCAGGCTTCGAGGTGCTCCTCCTGCTCGGTCAACAATTGCCGCACCAGTTCGCGGAAAGCGGCGGCAATAGCGCCGTAGGGCAGGCGCTGGTATTGGTCGTATTTACCGGATACGAAGTGGCCGTGGCGCCGGGTAACCGGTTTGTGGATCTCCCGGATGAGCGAGGATTTGCCGATGCCGGAGTAACCCGAGACCAAAACGAATACCGATTCGCCCCGCGCCGCTTTTTCAAAGCCGGCGGTCAGGGTAGCGGCTTCCCGCTCGCGACCATACAAGGACTGCGAGATTTGGAAACGGGAAGAAATATCGTACGCCCCCGGTACAAAGGGTGTGTTATCCCTTTTTTGGCGACGTGTCCTGCAAGCCTTGAGGTCGGTGGCAATGCCCCAAGCGCTTTGATAGCGTTCCTCGGCAGTTTTTGCCAGCAATTTGGCGATAACGGCCGACAGGTCATGAGGCACGTTGGGATTGCGCTCATTGGCGTTGTCGGCTTGTCGGGCCAGGTGTGCGTGCACCAGTTCAATGGGATCCTCGGAGACAAAAGGCGGTTCGCCGCAGAGCAATTCGAACAAGGTGGCGCCCAGGGAATAAAAATCGGTGCGGTAATCAAGCATGCGGTTCATGCGGCCGGTCTGCTCGGGAGACATGTACAGGAGGGTGCCTTCCATACCCTCCGGGTTACCGATGGCGGGACAGGATCGGGCCAGGCGGGTGGCGATGCCGAAGTCGATGATTTTCAGTTCACCGGTTTCGCGGTTGAAAACCAGGTTGGAAGGATTGAGATCCTTGTGAATGACGTGCTGGTCGTGAACCTTGGCCAGGATGGGCGCAACCCGACATGCCAAATCGAGGACTTCATCGATGGTGAAGGGCGTCTGCTGGTGCAACAGACGCAACGATTCGCCGCCGAAATCCTCCAGGATCATGACCAGCGTGTTGTGGTATTTCCGCAGCTCGATGGCCTCGATGACACCCGGTAATTGCAGGGATCGGGTGATATCGAACTCCTGGCAGTAGCGCGTCAATTCCCTGGGGGTGGGATAATCGTTCTTGAGGATTTTCAGGATGACCGCACGTCCGTCCTCTTCCCGGCTCCCCCTGAATACGAGAGAGCCGCCGCTCTCATAGATCTTGTGGCCAATGTGGTATCCTGGAATGGTGATCATAGAGTCCTCGCCGATTAGCCGATTGGGGCGACCTCGATGAATATCGAGGAAGCAGCCGAAGCTCGCGGGAGGTATGACACATCGGAAGGGTGACCCTGCCTGGGGAGGTCGGCTGAAAGGGTGATGCAAGGATGCATGGTTTACCTTGAGGTAATCATTTGATGGTAGTGATCGTGATGACATGCGTCATCAGTTACCTAATCGGTTCAAATTTCAGATTCAAAAACACTTTCTCTATTTCAACAAATGATTCGGGGGAATTTCAAGGCTGACTTATGCCTTATATGGGCTGAATCACCGATGAAGGTGTTTTGTTGAAGACTTTCCCATTATTGTTTGTAAGGTTTTTGCCAGGTTGGATCGGTTCCAACTCGAGCAATCAGGGTCCGGACCCTGTCATTCAAGAGGTTCCAGGATCATGGTGCCGTCGGCTTCTACGTAGAAATCCAGCTTGAATTGGCCCAAAAGCTCGCGAAAAGCCAATTGCCAGGGCAGGATTTCACTGGCTCCCGTGTGGCGAATAAAGGCTTTTTTGCCCTCCAGTTTGGCGCGCATATCCGGGGATTTCAGGGCAACACCGGTCACCTGTTGCAAGCTGTCGATGACGAACAGAGGTTCTATTTCCGCCTGGTCGATTTGAGATAGGCCCAGCATGTAGAAATGTTTGTCTTTACCCATGCTCAGCGTCAGCATATTGTCCTCCGTTTCGCGAAGCGGAAACAGGCGGCAGAGCGTGGTCATAAACGCGGTTCGGTTGCGGTAGGACAGGGCGCCGTTAACCGGTATGTCATCGACGGCGGCATCTTGTAATTGAAACTGTTTGCCTTCCAGTTCCGCCAACAAGTCGATAAAGGGACTCAGCCTGGCTTCGAAGAAAAAGACCTTGGCCTCATTGTTGACATTCCATACATGACGCGGGCCGACGGTGCGGTCTACGGGGATGTTGCGGAATGTTCCGTCCTCGTCTCCCACCCGCACGTAGATCTTGGGATCCTGATTGAAACTTTCGGTAGTTTGAGGGACTACAAGTCCGGCGAAATAGTGTTCGGGTGTCAGCCATTCGCCCTGTTTCACCCATTCATCCTCCAGGTAGATGAATTCGCGCCCGAGGGGTTCAAACCAGAGACCCTCAATATCGGTAAAACTATCCGGCAACGCTTGAAGCGCGCGATTCTGATTCATGGCCCGAAGCCTCGCAAGGGCGTTGACCAACTGCTCCTTGAAGCGTATGTCGAACTTTTGCAGGCGGTTCTCTTCCAAAAGCATGTTGATTTCTTCCACGGCTTTGCGACCGCTCTCGAAATCCATGGAGGCATCGGTCAGCCGGGTCAGGTAGGCCGCGCCGAAGTCCTTACCGAAGCGTTCCTTCAGCAGTACCGGCCTGGTGGCATTGTAGAGGAATATGGCGAGCGCAGTGATCACGAGAAACGAGGCAACGGCAATCATGCGGCCGTACGAACCGATTTTGGGATGAGCCTGTTGATATTGGATACGCATCAGGCGATCCAGAAGCTCTTGCGCGGACGGACGTTCGGCCGGGTCGCGGCGCAGGCAGGCATCGGCCAGATCGCTGAGTTGGCGGTTGCCGCCTTTTTCAAAGAAACGCGTGATGAACTGGCCCAGAATGAAGATATCGACCTTGGGTCCCGGTGATTCGCTTTGAAGATGTTCCGGCGCCTGCCAGCCCGGGCTGCCGGAGACGGCCTCTTGAAAATCGACGATGCGCACTTCTCTGGTCTTGGGGTCGTAGAGTACATTCAGCGGCTTCAAGTCGCCGTGGAAAGTGCCTTCCAGGTGGCATTCGTTAATATGTTGCGTCATCTGAATCAAGATGTTCAGCTTGTCTTCCGTGCTCAACTTATAGCGTAGTTCTTCCTGCAACCATGCGCCCGTGTCGGTGTCACGGACAATGAAATAGTCTTTTTCGTCGTCAATATTTTCGGGAGCGTGGGGCATGACGCGAGAGACCAACGGCGTGCCCGCAACATATTGCAAAACCAAAACCCCAACGGCATCTTCACGCATATCTTCAGCGAAGAAGCGTTGGACGAAAGGGTTGTCGGAAATGATATTTTCCAGGTTGGACAGCGGTACCTCAAAATAACGCATGATGTTGACCACGCCGCGAATCTGGTCCAAGGACATCAACTTGGTGGCCTCGGCGCGCGCCTGGTCCAGGTATTCATGACGAACCACCTTCAAGGCAACCCGTCGGTCGGCGTTCAAGCGACGACTGGGGCGTTCGCGAGCGGCAAAAACGATACCGGTAGCGCCGCGGGCGATAGGGGTCTCCACGGTGTACAGTTTTAAATCGTTCAAGTCCTGATGATCGGCATCATCAATAGGCATTGAGGAGCTCATAATATAATCGTTCCCTGTCCGGCAGGTTATTTCGGCCCAACGGCAAGATCGTGATGACCTGCCCTGATTTATCCAATACGAAAACCTTGGTGCCTTCATTTAGATGATACCACTTTCGCAATACGGCGCGATCAACTTCCACCCGGGCGGCCGGCAAACCGTAATAGGCGATCATCTCTTTTTCGAATTCGGTACCCAACAAAACCAGGAATCCTGTATCGGGAAAGCGTTGCGCGATGTCGTTGAGAATCTCGAGTTCGGCGTAACAGGGTTTGCAATTGTCGGTTTGCCCGTCCATCAGCACGACGAAAGTCAAACCGTCGTTATCCAGATGTTTTGCGGCCAACTCGACCAATTGCGGGTTTTTGGGTGCGGCAATAAAGACATCATAAGCCAGGCGAATTGCGATCAAGCTCACTACGAAGAGGAAGAATATCAGCTTCTTTACCACCGGTACCTCCTTACTTCGAAATCCGGAAAGGCAGCATCGTCGTTATCGTGAATAAACAACAGGTGCATCTGGCTTCGGTACACGCCCAGATAGAGCGCCTTGGCTTTGAACGCCGGCCGGGTCAACTTGCCGTCCGTTCCCATCTTCAACACGGCCAGCGCGGGTTCGGTCGGGTTGTCCGGGTCGGGAATCTCCATGGGAATGATCAATTGGTCGTCCATCGCGGTCAGCCCCCGGATTTTGGGAAAGGAGCACCACCAACGTGCGTAGGCTTGGGCATTGCGCCAGTTCATGAAGAATTTCTTGGGTGGATCGCTCCAGGTGGGCGCCTGGAAATCGAACTTTTTTTGAAGCGTCAGGTCTTTGTCATAGAGATACAGTTTGGTTTCCAATTCGTTGACCGCGAAGAGAATACCGTTCCTCTCCAGGAAGAAGCACAGGGAGAAGCGGAAGTCCAGGTCGCGGGTATTGGCTTCGGCGGTGGGATGAAAGCGGGTGAAGGTTTTGGGAAAATCCTCCCGGTTTCTATAGAACATGCCCACCACCGGCACCTGGGCATTCTGGTAATCGCCCAGACTCACCTGGCTGCCGAACAGGTTTTGACCGACGAAGTGGAGGCCCCTGACCGGACGATAGCCGCGGCGAATAAAGCGGCCGTTTCGGTCGAAAAGATTCCAGTTGCCGGTGTTGTCGAAGACGTAATAGGTTTCCCCGTCGTAGGCCGATTCCAGGATACGCGCCCCGAATTCGCCGGGCCCGCCGCCCCTGCCCCCGAAGCGTCGGATCAGCTTGCCGTCCCTGTCGTAGTGATAGATGTAGAACCCCTCATTGATGAGAAAGGTCCCGTCGCCGCCCAAAACGTATTTGGTGAAGACGTATTGACCTCCAAAAGCGGGCCGGTTCAGAAAGACACTTCCGACCGGCTCCGGCTCGCCTTGCCAGGCCAACCAAATCAATAGGAACATACAGATCTCCCGGCTACAAGTTTCTTGCCCTTGTCAGGTGACCCGAATGCACCGGGGACTTGAAGCTTGTGGTGTCCCCATGGTAGCACCATGGGGACGGGGTTGTAAAATGCCGGTGGTTCCAGTGATTAGCGATCTAAAGCGGTGTTAATCATACGAGCCGATACAAAAGCCGATGCCGCTTTCACAACGGGATTCGCCTTGATTGACGGCCCTGGTAGCCAGGGGCGGCCTGCCGTAGATCTTGATGGTTTCATCCGCGTATGCAGTTCCATGCTGTCCGAGTGAATCGACACCCTGTATAACCGGGCTGATGTCCAAGGCAAAGGATCCCGCAAACACGGCGATGATGACCAGGTATTTCTTCATGCCTAACCTCCTTAAGTTTAAGGCGTATTCGAAAAAAGCTCCCGGGTCGGGTGATGTCCAACCATGCGGGCCCATGGTTGGACGTTGGTTCAAGGGGGTGCGACTATTGCGAGATGCAGATTTTTGCGGAGTCGACTTCACATTCGCCGAAGCCCGCGCCGTCGAGTTCGGTTCCGATGGGGGGACGCCCGAAGATGCCGGCTTCCGCTGCTATAGCGGGTTGGGTTCCGACCAAAGCCGGTGCATCTTGCATGAATTGGGGGACGCCAACGAAAAAGGAAAGGGCGAAGACGATGAGGGCGACAATATATTTCCGCATGGCAAACTCCTTATTCTTCAATACAGATTCCGACGCCATTTTCACAACCCCCGCCCATTAAGGGCGCCCGACCGAAAATTCTGATCGCGGCATAGGCATCGTCAGCCTGGTTCAGAGAAGCCAGAGTTTGAGTAACCGGTGTGACGTCTACGAAAAAGGAGAGGGCAAAAACCCCGAGACCGATCAGGTATTTCTTCATAAGATCCTCCTTGCAAATCTATGACAACATTCGGGAAAGACGGCATCGATATGGGCCGGAACGCGATTGCAACTATACCCGGTTAAGGAGTTATTGTACTACTCGAAAAAAAAAACGAAAAGAACATATGTTCGCCGGCTTAAAAATGCACTTTTGTAGAAAGGGTGCCGCGGCGATAGTAACCGCACTGAAAACGAAATGAGATCCCTGCCGGCGTCACGTCGAAAAATCGGCGAAACGACAGTTTCAATGCCAGTGGATGGCCATTTCCTCGGGCAGGGAGGATTGAATGCGCACCAGGCCTTTCTGCTCCAGGAGTTCCAAGCGCGGCAAGGTTTCATTGGCAAGCTGAACCTGTTCCGCATCGTCGGCGGAAACCACGCCTACCCAGGCATTTCGGCTGGTTCGCTTGGCGGCGTAAAGGCCCTGGTCAGCCAGATCCACCACTCGTTCCCAGTCCAGGCGAAAGGGGTCTTGAGAAAAGAAGGGGAAGAAGGCAAAACCGATGGAAGCGGTACAATTCAAGACACGGCCCTCGCCGATATCGAAGTCGGTACACTCGATTTGTTTGCGCAATCGTTCGGCCAGGGACGGGGCAAACTGACGGTCGGCATCGCGACAGACCATCAGGAATTCCTCACCGCCCCAACGGACGGGAATATCGCCGCGGCGGCAGTTATTGCTGATCAACCCTGCGATTTGTTTCAGCACCATGTCGCCGGCACTGTGTCCGTAATTATCGTTGACCAGTTTGAAATGGTCGACATCCAGCATCATCAGCAGGAAATTGCGGGAGATGCCGCCGCCCTCTTCCAAATCGCGGGCGATACCGTCGATGTCCTTGGCCAGAAAGGTGTTGAGAAACCGACGATTCCGGAGACCGGTGAGGGAATCGGTCAGGCTGGCCTCTTCCAGTTTTTTGTTGGCCTCGATCAAGGCTTCGTGCTGTTCTTCGATCTTCTGGTTTTGTTCTTCGAGGCGGTTTTTCAGTTTGATAAGCTTGTTCTGGCCGGAATCGGCCAGGCGCGTCATTTTGCGGGACTGGCGCAGAAGTTTGTGGAATTGTTCGCTGAGCTGTTGGTATTCGTACATCAGGGCGTCAAAAGATACCGGAGGATCACTGATAACGCGCCTGGCGTGTTCACCAACCTCTTGTTCTTTTACAAATACAGCATTAACTTGGCGCCGTTCACTCATGTGAGGTGCTTGCTCCTGGAGGCCCTGTTCTCCACAGCCCGGTCATTTTTTGGCCCGAGAGGGCATAGCTTATTATGGTAACAGAATAGGCAACACAGCACCAGCGTAACCCTGGGATGGCGGGATGGCCGGGGACACCGCCCGGTGCTAATTGCCCGTCGCGCATGTGACGCGCATCGAAGGAGATGCACCCATGATCAATACCCGCGAAAAGGTTAAATTGACCAAACGTAAATTAACTTCCACCAAAGGTTTCAAGGGCAAGCGACACACCATTAGCGATACCGAAGTACCCGGCTTTCGCGTCGTGATTGGTGAAGAAACCAAGACCTTCATTCTTGAAAAGAGAATCACCGGGGTCACCCATTCGCCCCAAAAGTTCACCATTGGTCAATTCCCCGCGATGACCGTCGATGCGGCAAGAGATAAAGCCAGGCGCTGGACCCTTCTTTGCCGAGACAGTCAAGATCCGACTCGGGTGATCATCAACAAAACCGGGAGCGACGGTTTGATTTACAGCTTGAAACCAAGGAACATCAAGACCATCACCTTGTCCAAGGCCCTTGAATTGCACCTGGAATATAAAAAGATCGCGACCGTTACGGCCGAGGGTTACCGAAGCACGGTCAATTGCCAGTTCTCGCATTGGATAAACACCTCTCTTGATGATCTCAAGGTGGAAGATCTCATCAAACGGGCGCACCAAATTGCGCTGCAAGTGTCCAACTCCCGAGCGGTTGATTGCCTGAAACTCATTCGCGCTATTTGGAACACGGCCAAAGATTATGCCGACAGTCAGGGGATTTCCTGTCCGGGAAACCCCCTCAAACTGATCAGCATTCTCAAAATGTTCAAGCTGGACCGAAAGAAGATTGTCATTCCCTTCAGTCACGTCGGCCGGTTTATTACCCATGCGGAAGACATGAAAGACAACAGGGACCTTTCCAAGGGCGCGAGGCTGATGATGCGGCTATATCTCGTCAGCCTTTTCCTGGGCATGCGCAACGGAGAAGCCCGTCATTTGAAATGGGAATACCTGGGTTTGGAATCCGGCTATTTCAAACTCCCCGGACATATCGTGGAAAACAAAAAGACGCATATCAAACCGATCGGGCCTTACGCCGTCGAAGGCTGCTTTTTCCTATCCTCAACATCAACAGCGCCTTCCTGTACAGACGCGAACGAATCACCGAAACCATGGCTGAATCTTCCTCAAGTCGCTCCGAAGAAAGCTTCCCGCTTCCCGGAGAAGGCAGGATGGGCATGATTTTTCCTGGACCGGGTGCAACTCACCTCCATCGGAACCCTTGCATCATTCGCCTGGGCGCATCCTGACCAGGCGGCATGACGACCGTCGGCAAACCGAATCACCGGTCCCATCCGCGCCATGCGGAGAAACCGACAACTACTCGCCCAATATTCGGATCGGTATTCCTGGACCTCAGGCAGGAGGGGCGTCTACACAATGATGAACCTCATCTTCTGGAACGGATGCAACCGCTTGAACCTCCAAAACCGTTATCGGCTAGTTCGCGACGGACTGATCCATCAACGGGAGACCCGGCGTGGTGACCCCTCACGGCATTCAACCACTCCAGTGCCCTTAAAGAACAAGGGCAGCGGCCTTGGAAACCAGGGGTTCCGGCAACGGAACCCCACTGCTTTTCCTGTGCAGGCGAACCGCAATTACAGCCGCTTGACATCGGTTCCATTTCCGGCGACATAACCGGGTTGAAAACGAAACGTAGCAACGTTCTCGGGCAGTAGTGTTGTCAAAATGAAAAATACAATACGACGGCCGGGAATCGGACTTTCCATGCATGAAAAAGAGTTTAGAGCCCGAAAACCGGATGCCGAGAACTCACGAAGCCGTATCTTTTCTCGAAATCGGCGCCGTGGGCCACCGATTTCACAACTTCGTACCGGGTCCGGAGCCTCCCCGGTCGAGAAGCTCGGACGCATTTCCGCGAAAAACAACCCGGGTTGATGGTTCGTTGGGCACTTTTCTGGGATTGGAACCGCCTCCGGGTTGTTCAGGTATAACCAATCCCGGGAACGGAACCGGTCTCCGACCCCGAAGACGGTCCTGTTCCCAAGAACGGAACCACCCCGACGCGTGTTAACCGGTCCCGTTCTCGGGCAAAGTACCCCTCGGCGTCAATCAAAGAGGCCTTTTCGACAAAAAAGTGATGATATTTAACCGAAACCTGCATAATACAACCAAATGAGGCGACATTCTTCAAGAACAATACACCGGTGCTCATCTTGACGGGCACTATGGATTCTGACGGCAGCGGAACAAGCCGCCGACGGCATAGGCCGGATCGGGATTGGTGTAGCCGTTTTGAGCGGTCATGGGAGTTACTCCAGTTCGCGGCCACGATGAGCGCCTCGCGCAAGAAGAGATGGACCGGTGTGGTTTCCATGCTGAACAAAGCCGGTTCGTCGCTGTCTTGACCAGGCAGGAAACCCCGGTCAATGGAGAGCTTCAGGAGCAAGGCGGCTTTATTCACCAAATCTTGTGGTCTCGCCGTGGGAAACCACAAAAAGAGGTCTTCGGCCTTCCGGCCTTCGGTGCCAGGCGAAACAAACAGTCCCGGATAATTGGCGCCGGTACCTTCCACGATATTAAGAACTTGGAAGCGATTTCGTTTGCCGCGCAAGGTAATCATCAGAAACCTCCAGACGGAGGGACCCGAGCCCTCCCCTTGATCTGGAGAGAAATCACGCGGCCGGCGACGGTTCCGGCCGGTTCCTGGAAAAGCAAGCACCGGTGCCGCAACGTAGTGAAGGCGCCGGCCTTGCGGTGAAGCCAACCGACCGGCACCGGCGGTGATCGCGTATGATCGGAAGGATCAAGGGGAGAGGGCGACGATGTGGAGGAATGGAAGACTGAAGAGCCTTGATACCCCTTGATACCGGACGGAAATCAAATTTTGGGAAGGGTATTCTGTGCACAATGAGTTTCCAAACAGGAAATATCGCCCTCGCCCGATGGGCTTCTGGCGTCAACTAAAGGAAAGTACGCCGGTTTTTATCTTTGGTGCATATTAGCCTTTTAGGTCCGAGGCTGTCGAGGCCGCCGTGGAGTCCTTGGAAACTGTTGGGAGGCAGTGGTTTCAGAGAGTGACTACGAAGAAAGAAGAATTGGTACTCTCTTAGTCAGGTCAGAGGTTGGGGCGATAGGGGATATGGGCATATGTGCATAAACGAGGGGCATTTTAGCTCGTTGATTAACGGGAAATCCGTATACAGGGGCAGCTCCTATTCCTAATACCGCCTTCCAGCCGTGACAGTTGTTTGTTAAGAGGCCGGCCAGGAGACACAGAAACTAATCATAGAATGGCGAAAGTCTGGGTTAACTCCAATTTTGGACCCTTTAATAGGATTGTGAACTTCAATGTAAGAGCGAACCTCATCATGCCAATCCCACCCCCAGAAATAAGTCTTCAAGTCATCGCCAAACAACTTTCTAAGGAAAATGGCTTCTTCATCTTTCAGCAACCGACCTCCGACCCATCTACAATACTCGTATGCGTCATACCAAGATATAGTTGTGATTGGCTTGTTTTCTTCATCAAATCTTGGCTGAGATGGACCTTCGGGTTGGAGATTATCATCCACGATTGAAGAAAATGAAATGCCATCAATGGAGTCAAAGGCTGGGTGGATTCCATAGCCTATTTTGTTCCTCCACTTAGTTTCTTTCAGGAAGTTTTTGAACTCTTGATTTGTAACTGGTTTTGAAATATAGCGTTCTTCACCATTCTTCAATAAAAATTTTTGTCGAATGGTCTTTTCTCCTGGCATCTGTGTTTTTATTTTCTTTCTAAGCATTGGAATTAGGAATCTATTTATATTATATCCACCGATTAAATTTAGTCTTGCAATGAATTCCGCATTATATCTTAGTAAGTCAGTAGCTAAAGAGCGTGCAATAAAAAACTCAAACAAAGAATAATGAGAGAACTCAAGATTGCCGGATGCTCTTTGTTTAATAACTCCTGCATTCAAGAAAATCCCAAGATACTCATAGATATCGGGTTCAGATAGTTTTTTCCTGGCAATGTTCTCCAGTACAGTACAGAGTTTCTGGACATCATATTTACTTGTACGCGAGTCGAGTGAGAGCCATGATTCAATGGCCGCCTGATAAAGCGAATCTAACCCGGGATGTCCCTCTCTTTGAGTTAAAACGGGCAGCGCCATTTCAAGCAAGCGGACCATAAAAGGTAAACGAGTTAATTGCTTGTAGGAATTTTGATGTCGATAATTTTGCCAGAGGTTAGAAGCAGGAGTTTGAAAAAGATATTCATCTCCATCCTCAGGCTTTAGGTCGCACAAATAGAAAGTGTCAGCCTTGTAGAAATCTTCCTCAATTGCACTCTGGAAAGCATTTTCTATGTCACAAAAAGTGTCTCTAGGAAAAGCTGATTTCACCTGTCCTGAAATCGGCTCAAAAGCGGCGGTACGGCATGCGACGAGAATTCTAATGTTACTAGGAAAGAATTCCGATATTGCCGAAAGTACCCGTTTGTATGGTGTTCGGTCGACATCCCTTGGGTTGAGTAGCTCATCTAATCCATCGATCATTAGCAATACTTTTTCCTGATTGTCAAAAGTGTATATTTGATCTGGTGGTTGAAGTTCAGATATTGATTTGAGTTCTTCGATCGTATTAGGTATTAGGTTTCGACTTTTTCGAAGTGAAATTATTATTGGAGTTGGAAGGGCATCATCTTCGCATAATAGAGAGCGGGCGATTTCATAACTAAGCCAATAAATTAATCCAGTTTTTCCACTTCCAAAATCACCGATCAAGAATTTTATTCTAGAGCCACGTCCTTTGCTCCACTCTAGAAGTGCTATCTTGGCATTGTTTATTTCACCTGAATCAGTAGAAATATTTATAGGGATTGGTTTCTTTGTCCATGAATTCTGTTTGTATTTTTTAATAATTCTTTGTAAATACTTTGACCAGGAATCATTCGCTCCTAGTTTAGGTCTCAACCTCTCTTGGTTCAAATCTGTTCCATTCAGCAATTCATATGGATAAGGTGGCCTTCCCGGAGGTTTGCCTTTTATACCACATGTGAGCAGATAGAATGAGTGATTGTCGTCAAGATTGTCAAAACTCACCCAACTGAGCCGCCTTAGAAAACGAGGGATTTCTCTATCTCTAGGTTTGGCGCTCCCCGGCAATAATACTGGTACCACTCGCCCCTTTCCTCTGATACGATCTTCCAGCGCAGTACGAATTTCCTCGTGGTGCCATGGCCCCAAATTTTTTCCAAGAAAAACGATAACGCATGAAGCTTTTTCAAGAGCCTTTTCGAGTTCTTCCTGCCAAGGATCACCAGGCACTAAGTTCCATTTGTCGAACCAAACTTGGTATCCAAAATCATCAAGGCGTTCAGCAAGTTTTTCTACACTAGCTTTGTCTTGACTGTTGTGACTGAGAAATACGTCCATAACTACCTCAAGAGTTGACGACTGATTATCACATATTCCAGATGCTCTTCCAAGTTCAAAAGTTGTCAGTCTTCAGAAACTGGGAGTGTAGTCAACTCGTAGATGGTGTGGTTCTCTCGAGCCTAAATGTCGCCAAAAAGAAAACGGTCCTATTCGGTATAGCCCACGCTGATTTGCGAGCTTCTTAGTGCATCACCCAGCGGTCAGGGCGAGGCTTATCAATTTGGCTACCGAACCTGTTCCGGGAACGGTTGCCAGGGATGAGGCTCGTTTCTTGACGCCCGCGAAGACGGAGCCTCCGGGTGCTCTTTTAAAGACCACGGGCCAGACGGAAACCAATGTATCGAATACGGAAATCGGGCCTGATTCTGAAGCGGTACGCCGACCGCACGTTCCTGCAAAGGCTGAACCAACAACCGCCGCGCAACACACGCTCCTCGCCAGTGCCTACAGGATTCGTCCTCCCGCGCTGTGCTAATTCCCCATCCTCATATCCCGAATCAAAAGCGGCATAACCATCCTGACACCATTCAAAAACATTGCCATGCATATCATATAATCCCCATGAATTTGGCGATCTACGACCGACATCTTTGGCAACAAGTCCGTTAACTTCATAAAAGGCCAAATTATCCAATATGCCGGCAAAAGCCCCCCTGGTCCCAGCCCGGCAGGCGTACTCCCACTCTGCCTCCGTAGGAAGACGAAAATTCCCATGAGCAGGAAGGTTGTTGACTCTTTCGAAAAATGCTTGTGTGTCCTCCCAGGAGACCATCGTGACAGGCTTCCGGGCGTTGGCCGGTATCCAAATTCTTTCACCATCACCCATCACGGCGCGCCATAAAGCCTCAGTCACCTCGGTCTGACCCAACCAAAACCCCCTGGTCAACCTAACACTATGCTGGATTTCATTATCATACCGACCGGGTTCATCCTCGGGACTCCCCATCAAGAATTCACCGGGGGAACAAAAAACCATGGGGACCCTCTCTCCCTCGATATCGAAAGTATTGACTGCGAACTGCAGGTCCAGGGACCGTTCCTGCAAAGGTGTCAGTTCGACATTTTCCAGGTTGGCATCGGCCAACACAAAATGTCCCCTGCGGGGTGTATGCATCAACCAACTCCACCCCAGAATAATAAAGAAAGCAGCATAGATACCCACCAGCACAACCCAGGATCGATCATATGAACGATGCCGTAAAATTCCTAAAGCTCCCTGAAAGAAGGCAACAGCCAGACATACTCCAATCACCAATAACCCACCATGCCAGACATAAAGGGTCGCATCATGGCGACACAAACAAATCACCCCAATCCCCAGAAGGGTGAAGGGAACCAGGGCATAAGTCAGGAACCACACGGAGGCCAGGCGCATTCCGTCGAAGGGCCGCATAGGCAACAGGGGCAGGGCATAACGCACCATCGCCACCATCTGCCAAGGGGCCTTCACATCCGCGGCCTGTCCATCGGGAAAGACAGCAGGCATCTGGTTCCAAAGCCGCCAGTAATGCACCAGGTAAAGATGGAAATAGGCGAACACGCATACCAGGATCAACGGGGTGACATAGAAAAACCCTAAGATCGGAACTTCGGCCTTGATAAAGGGTAAGGAAGCCGCGCCAGTGTTGAGCACGATTTCGGTATCGTTAATGTCGAATATAGTCAACCAGGTGTAGGCGCAGCCCAATACTAGCACGATCAAAAGGGTTCGGGCGTGTTTGGCGGTCGCCTCAAGAGTGGAAAGGGGAAAGGCAATCTCCACCTTGGCATGGGTCAGGTTCGCACCAGCCAGTTGTTCGGGCAACAGCTCAATGCCACGAAAGTCGGCGCCCCGGAGCACCATGTTGCGCAGACAGACCCCCTCAAAATTACCTCGAAAACCGGGTTGACGGCACCGTTCATTCCAAAGATCGACATCGAATGTCATCGGAAAAAAGCCTCGTAGATGGTATTAGGGCAAGCATAACATGTGGCGGTGTGATGAGCGGTGATAAATCGACTTACCTGAGGATGGCCAATCAACGTGGTTGTTTCCCAGGGGATAACCGAGGGTCCTCAATGAGGCAAACTAACTTATCCTAGTGGAATCACTCCGAAATATTCGGCAAACGGTCGGTTTCCAAATCTGCGGTCTGATGCTTTCGCGTCAATGAGGCAGCAACTTGCGAATGCCAGTTAACGGTGGTTTCCGAAATGAGCGAATGCCTAAAATAATGATAGCTGCTGAGCCTCCCTCACCGAATCGACAAAGCAACGCTTGCAGGGGGCACCGCCAAGAGCGGGCTCCCATTGACCCACTTTTTTTGATCCTTGATTGCCGGCAAGGATTTGTCCGATCGCTCTGCCCTGGTTCCACAAGATACTTTGCCCCAACATGCGATGGGCCAGGGACGGGCAAATGCAGGCCAGAAACGTTCTTGCGATCGATTCCGGTACGCCCTTGGCCCGAGCATGTTCCATGGGCGTAAGGAGTCGTTCTTTGCCGGCATGTTGGAGCATCGGTTCACTGCTTCTTCTTTTGTGGTAGCCGGCGCCTATCGTCCCGACATAGGTCGATGCTTCACTTACCAACTGTCGTTTGAACGCACCGCCGTCGTGGGCTTCCTTGGCGACAAGGTAAGGAAGCTCGCCGTCGATGGGCACCGGCTCCAAGGCTTCAGCCAGGGTGCGATACGCCGGTTCGAACCGGGGCATCTCAAACATATTCGGTTGACCAAGCCCAGCAGATACCGCGATCAACTGCCGGCGGCGACGGGACTCCAAGCTCCCGCTCCCGGCCTGGAAGCTGTCCAGAATGGCAGCGTGCAGGCAATAACCCATCTTACGGAGGGCCGCGCGGATCAGGCAGTAGGATGCGCTGTTCCTTGCGGCTACCACACTCTCAAAGACCAGTATCGCCGGGTTCAGGGTTTCGAGTAGGCGCAAGAAACCCCAAACCGAAGTCGCATCCGGTTGTGCCTCGGGATGGGATTTCTGTCGGTTACGCTCTGCAACACTAAAGCGGGTGCACGGTAAGGTCACGTGCAAGAGGTCGACCGGGGAGAGATCACCCGGTTCGATTTCCTCAATATCCGCGGCGATCAGTTGCGCATTCGGGTGCAACCGAGCGGCCAGGTCCAAGTAGCGAGACTCTCGATCAACAAGCCAACAGGTCGTCGTCTGTACCCCGGTCCGGGGAAGACCATCTTGGATGGAACGAAAGCACAGGCGGATGAAGTACCGGCCCTATATGTGCCTCTCCTCCAAGTGGTTCAAAATGACAGTTCCAGCAACCCCGGGAGGGCATTTGCTCCGGCCGATGCGAATCCCAAGAATGCCGAATTGACGGCATTACATGAACGGTCTCTGAGTCGATTTCGGGGGAGAAGGTGTCCATGGTATATTGACCCCCTGGAATATTTGTGATGAGCATGCGGTGCATGCACAGAGTCCTGCAAATGTCCCGGCTTTATTCAAGAGGGCAACCAAAAACCCATCTTGTGATATCCCTTTAAATATCTTAGAATCACAAAGTAATTGATGCGGCTGAAAAGCTCACTCACAAGCTTTTCCCGTTAATTTGTTGCATATTTCACTCTCCTTTTTTATGGCTATTTGCTACCCGATCTTTTTACGGATCGGTCGGTATCGGTTTGGCTCTATCTCAGAAAAGTGACTCCCTCCACTTCTTTAGCACATGATAGCGGTGATTCCATGGCGAAACCCGGCGTTTTTCCCTTGTCTTACAATCAGCGTGCTCTCTGGTTTCTATATCGCATGAGCCCGCGTAGTGCGGCCTATAACTTATCCTTCGTGACCCGGATCGTCGATCCGCCTCCACCGGAGGTTTTGCAGGCCCATATTGACACCTTGTCGATGCGGCACGATGCCCTACGCACCTCGTTTTCCGATCTGGACGGTCAACCCCGCCAGGAGGTTCACCCCGAACTGCCGCTGATCATGGAAGTGCATGACGCGCATGGCTGGGACCCCGCCCGGGTCACCGCCTACCTTTCTGATGCGGCCAACCGACCCTTCAATTTGTCGGAAGGTCCCCTCTGGCGCGTGGTCCTGTTGACCGGCCTGCCTGACGGCGCCCATGTGCTGCTGTGCGCCCACCACATTGTCAGCGATTTTCAGTCGCTGCTGTTCTTCTTCCGCGACTTGGGGAACCTCTGCGCCGGCGAATCCCCCAAGCCCCAAGCAGCGAGTTACCACGATTATGTGGCCTGGCAGCAGAAAGCCATGGACGGCGAAGAAGGACGCGAACTGCGCGACTGGTGGCGCGGCCATTTAGCCGATTTCTCCGGGGTGCTGGAACTACCCACTGACAAGCCCCGGCCCGCGTTCCAAACCCACCATGGGCTCAGTTACCCCTTTCAATTGGACGCTACGCGCACCAAGGCCCTCAAGGCCCTGGCCCGACAACACGGTGTCACCCTGAACGTGGTCATGCTGGCCTGTTACCAGGCACTGCTGCACCGGCTTTCCGGTAGCGACGATATCTGTGTGGGCACGCCTACCGCCGGACGCGATAAAGCCGAATGGCGTCGAGAGCTGGGCTATTTCGTCAACCCCTTGTTGCAACGCGCACGCTTCGAACACAACCCCACCTTTGCCCAACTCTTCCGCCAGGTTCATGAATCGGGTCGCCGTTTGTTGCGCCGCCGTACCCTGCCTTTTGAACTGCTGGTGCGTGAACTGCAACCCGAACGAGATCCCGCCCGTTCCCCCCTGTTTCAAACCATGTTCACCCTGCTGGATGCCCCCGGTGAACGCCTCGCCGGTGCGTTTGCGCTGGGCCGGGAGAATGCGAAAGCCCAACTGGGCGCACTGCAACTGGAAGCCCTGCCCCTGCAACACCGCACGGCTCAGTTCGACGTCACCCTCTTCCTGGCCCGGAACAGCGGCGAACTTAACGGTTCATTTGACTACAACACCGACCTGTTTGAAGATGCCACCATTGCCGCGTGGGCCGAACGCTACACCGCCATATTGGACGCAGCCCTGGCCGATGCCGACGCCCGCCCCGCCGATTGGGATCTCCTCGGCCCTGAGCAACGCGACCGCCTGGCCGCTTGGAACCAAACCGATCGGCCTTTTGCAGCCGAGCAGTGCATCCATGAGCGCATCGCGGAGCAAGCCGAAATCCACCACAACCAACCCGCGCTGGTTTTCGAGAATCAGGTGCTCACCTACAGCGACATGCGGCGCAAGGCTCGGGCGGTAGTCGCGCATCTGCAACACCTGGGCGTTCAACCCGGAGACGTGGTAGCGGTGTGTATCGAGCGCTCCGTGACCATGGTGACCGCCATGTTAGGCGTGCTGGAATGTGGTGCGGCCTATCTACCGTTGGACCCTTCTCATCCGCCGGAACGCCTGTGCGCCGTCACTGCCGACGCCGGGGTACGCGCCATTCTGCATGACCGCCCGGCCGGCGTGCGTTTTGCCGATGCCCGAGCGCCCAAGATCGATCCCACCCAGATTCCCGAGACCGGCAATCCCACACCCGTTGCCATGAACAGCGATTATCCGGCCTATGTCATTTATACCTCGGGTTCTACGGGTAAACCCAAGGGCGTCGTGGTTTCCCATCGCAATGCACTGAACTTCTTTGCAGCAATGGAAGCCGGACTGAACCCCGACAAAACCCTACAAATCTGGTCGGCCGTCACCAATTTGAGCTTCGACATCTCGGTCCTGGAACTCTTGTGGACCTTGAGCCGGGGTTGTAAGGTGGTGATTCAGGCAACGCGCAACGGCGCCTTGCACGGCCCCGCCGGCGCTATGGCCCATGCTGCCGAACCCATGGATTTCGGCCTGTTTTTCTTCGCGGACAGCACGCTGGACGGCGACGATAAATACCGCCTCTTGATGGACGGCGCGCGTTTTGCCGACGATCACGGCTTCAACTCGGTGTGGACCCCCGAACGCCACTTCCACAGCTTCGGCGGCCTGTATCCCAACCCCGCTGTCAGCGGCGCAGCCGTGGCCGCCTTGACCCGCAATGTGGGCATTCGCGCCGGCAGCGTGGTCCTGCCCTTGAACGATCCTATTCGTGTGACCGAAGAATGGTCCCTGGTGGACAACCTTTCCGGCGGCCGTGCGGGTATTTCCATCGCCTCGGGTTGGAATGCCGATGACTTCGTGTTGTCGCCCGAGAATTATGAAGACAACAAAGGCGTCATGCTGCGCGACCTGGAAACCATTCGCACCCTGTGGCGCGGCGAGAGCATTCGGCGCGAAAACGGGCAGGGCGATTGGGTTGATGTTACGGTGTATCCCAAACCGATCCAAAAAGAGCTGCCGGTATGGATGACCGCCGCCGGCAGTCCCGAAACCTTCCGCATTGCCGGTGAGTTGGGTCTCAACCTGCTCACCCACCTCTTGGGCCAGCATGTGGACGAGTTGGCAGGCAAGATCCGCATCTACAAAGACGCCTGGCGCAACGCGGGCCACCGGGGCGAACCCTATGTCACCCTCATGTTGCACACCTTCGTGGGCGATGATGCCGACGCGGTGCGCGATACCGTGCGGGCGCCCTTCCGCAACTACCTGGACCGCAGCTTCGGTCTGATGAAAGGCCTGGCGCGGGAACTGGGCCTGGATACCGACAGTCCTGACTTTGCCGACGAACACCGCGAGATGCTGCTGGACCACGCGTTCAATCGTTTCTTCGAGAGCAGCGCCCTGTTCGGTACGCCCGAAACCTGCCTGGCTATGGTGGACCGTCTGAAAGGCATCGGCGTAGACGAGATCGGCTGTCTGATCGACTTCGGCGTTCCACTGGAAAGCGCGTTGGAAGGGTTGCGCCGGTTGAACGCCCTGCGAGAACTGAGCAACGCGGGTATGCCGGACGATCATGGCTTCGCCGCCCAGGTCGAACGCTACCAGGTGCGGAGCCTGCAATGCACGCCGTCCATGATGCGCCTGTTGCTGGCCGACCCACGCGCCCGCCGCGCCATGGGCGATATAGAAACCATTCTCATGGGCGGCGAAGCGCTGCCCGAATCCCTGTTGACGGAACTACGCGGCGTCACGCGGGCCGAGATCTTCAATATGTACGGCCCTACCGAAACCACCGTCTGGTCATCGGTCGACACCGTGACGCAACCACCCGTCACCATAGGCACGCCCGTCGCCAATACCAGCATGCAGATTCTTGACCGCAACGGGCGCCTGCGCCCCATCGGCAGTCCGGGCGAGCTACACATTGGCGGCGAAGGTGTGACGCGGGGTTATCTGAACCGACCGCGCTTGACCGCCGAACGTTTTATACCTGATCCCTTCAACGGTTTCGGAGCACGGCTCTACCGCACGGGCGATCTGGCCGCCTGGCGCAAGGACGGCCGCATCGATTTCCTGGGCCGTATCGATCATCAAGTCAAGTTGCGCGGCTACCGCATCGAGTTAGGCGAAATCGAAGCGGCGCTCACCCTGCAAGCATCCATCAACAGCGCCGCCGTGCTGATTCGCGGGACACGTCTGGTGGCCTTCGCCACCGGCAATCCGGGCGATCATGCCGACCTGCGCAATGTGCTGCTACAACAACTACCCGCCTACATGGTGCCTGCAGACTTCATCGAGTTGGATGCCATGCCGCTGACCAGTGCCGGTAAAATCGACCGCAAAGCATTGGCGCGTCTGGAAACCAAAGCCACCACCGCCGACACGCCCGTGGTCGCACCCCAAAACGAGGAAGAAGAACAGATCGCCGCCATTTGGCAAGAGGTTCTGGAAGTGGAAACCGTGAGTATTCACCAGAGCTTCTTCGAAATGGGGGGCCACTCCTTACTACTGGCCCGTGCCCACGCCCGCTTACAAGCCCTGTTCGGCGACGACCTGACCATGATCACGCTGTTTCGCTATCCCACCATTCACGGTCTGGCCGAATTCATTCGCTCTCGCGGCGAACGCACCGCCGCACCGCCGCCGGCCAAACGCAGGCACAAGCGCCGCAACTCGGTTGCCTTGGACGAACCCATTGCCGTGATCGGTCTGGCCTGTCGCTTTCCGGGCGCGGAGAACGAGGCCGCGTTCTGGCAAAACCTGGCCGAAGGCAAGGAAGCCGTCACCTTCTTGACCGATGAACAGTTGCGCGACGCCGGCATCGATGCCGCAACCCTGGAAAACCCCAATTACGTTAAAGCGGCATCCATGCTGGAAGGCGCGGAGACCTTCGACGCGGCCTTCTTCGGCTTCACGCCCCGCGAGGCCCAACTGCTGGACCCGCAGCATCGCGTCTTCTTGGAACTGGCCTGGCACGCATTGGAAAACGCCGGCTATGATCCCGGCACCACCCCGGACCGTGTAGGCGTTTTCGCCGGCGCAGGCATGAACACCTATCTATTAAACAATCTCATTCCCAACCGTGCGCGCCTCAACGCGGATAACTTCCAGGTCATGGTCACCAACGACAAAGATTTTCTGCCCACCCGCACTGCCTACAAACTGGGCCTGAAGGGACCGGCCATCAGTATCCAAACCGGCTGCTCCACCTCCCTGGTGGCGGTGGATCAGGCCTGCGAAAACCTGCGCACCGGCAAATGCGAAATGGCATTGGCCGGTGGTGTGGCCGTGCGTTCACCTCAGGCAGAAGGCTATCCCTACCAGGAAGGCATGATTGCCTCGCCGGATGGGCACACGCGCACCTTTGACGTCGACGGGTCCGGCACCCTCTTCGGCAGCGGCGCAGGCGTGGTGGTGCTGAAACCCCTCAAAGCAGCACTGGCCGACGGCGACCACATCCAAGCAGTGCTGCGCGGTAGTGCGGTCAACAACGACGGCACCGACAAAATCAGCTACACCGCACCGGGTATTGAAGGCCAGGCGACGGTGATCGGCGAAGCCATGCGACGGGCGGGCGTTCAGGCCCGGGATATCGACTATGTGGAAGCTCACGGAACCGGCACGGAACTAGGCGATCCCATCGAACTGGCCGCGCTCAATCAGGCCTGGCGCCAAAACGGCGGCACCCATGAGGCCGTCGCCTTGGGTTCCGTCAAGAGCAATATGGGCCATCTGGACACAGCCGCCGGCATTGCCGGACTGATCAAGGTGATCCTGTCTCTGAAAAACGGTCTGTTACCACCCAGTCTCCATTTCAAAGAGCCCAATCCCAAAATCGATTTCGGCCCCTTCCAGGTCAACGACACCGCCCGCCCCTGGCCCCGTAGTGAACGGCCTCGGCTAGCCGGTGTCAGCTCTTTCGGAATTGGTGGTACCAATGCGCACGCCATTGTGGCCGAAGCACCGGAACCCAAACCCTCGGAAACGCAACGGCATCATTTCCTACTGCCTGTCTCGGCACAAAACCAAAAGGCGTTGGACCAACTGACCCACCAACTAGCCGACTTCATTGAAGCACAACAAAATCTCTCCCCGGCCGATATCGCCTACACGCTGCAAATGGGTCGCGCTGCCCTGACGCATCGCCGTATAGCGACGGCAAGCGGCAGTGATGCCGCTGATGCGTTGCGCCTTTCCCTGGAAACGCCCACCTACCGAACGCTCACCAATCCGGACGTGATCTTCCTGCTCCCCGGCGGCGGTACCCAATACCCCAACATGGGCCGCGCCCTCTACGACAGCGAACCCGTGTATCGAGATGTCATCGACAAATGTGCCGAGATGCTCCGCGCCCATCTGGACCTGGATATTCGAGACCTGTTGTACCCGGAACCCGGCACTGAAGCGGCAGCAGCCGAGACCATGAGCGCGGCACGCAACCAACCGGCGATTATCTTCACCGCGGGCTACGCCATGGCCCAACTCTGCCTCTCCTGGAACATCCTCCCCAAGGCCCTGATGGGCCACAGCAACGGAGAATACACCGCAGCCTGTCTGGCCGGCGTCTTGTCTTTGGAAGACGCACTGGCCATGACCGCCTATCGCGGTTTGATCTTTGAGGAAGCCGGTGCGGGCGGCATGTCGGCGGTCGAGACCGCCGAGGAAACCCTCCTACCTTTCCTCACCCCGGATCTCACGGTGGCGGCGGTCAACGGCCCCTCGCGCTGCACCGCTTCCGGCCCTGCCCACTCGATCGACGCTTTGGAAACACGCTTGACCGAGGCGGGTATCGATTTCCGACGCCTGTCCATTCCCATGGCGGGCCATTCCTCACTGCTGGACCCGGTCATGGGTCGCTTCCGGGATTTTGTGGCGCAACGCAACCTTCAAGCGCCCGAACTGCCCTACATCTCTTGCGAAACCGGGGCCTGGATCTCTGCTGAAGAAGCCACCAGCCCGGACTATTGGGTGCGCCAGATGCGCCGCACCGTGCGCTTCAGCGACGGCTTTACGCTGCTGGCTTCCAATCCTCACCGCATCTTCTTGGAAATGGGACCGGGTCAAGCCTTGACCAGTCTGGTACGCCGTCATCCCGCCTTTGATGACGAAGCACACGCGGCCGTGGGCGCCATGCACCACCCGCACGATGAACGCACCGATGCTGAGGCGGCGCTTGAAGCCTTGGGTCAGTTGTGGTTGAGCGGCTACCGGGTAGACTGGCGGGCCTATCATTATGGCGAACAACGTTATCGGGTGCCGTTGCCCGGCTATCCGTTCCAGCGCAAACGCTACTGGGTAGATGCCGTGCCCATGACCACCCAAACATCCATGGAGCTCACGGAGGCGGATACGTTCGAAGTGGATGAGATTCAGGAAGACGGTCCCTTAAGTGAAACCGAACGTCGCCTGGTCGCCATTTGGCGCGAGGTTTTGGGTCTCGGCCGTATCGGCGTCAACGATCACTTTTTCATGTTGGGCGGCGATAGTTTATTGGTCACCAGAGTACACGCCCGCTTGGGTCAGGTCTTTGACAGCGCACCGCCCATCAAGGAACTTTTCGAACACCCCATTCTGGCCGCGCTGGCGCGGCGTATCGATCAAGGTGTTGACGGTGTCGTGCTGGACGCCATTCCCCGAATCAGCCGGGAGGCCGTGCTGCCGCTTTCCTTCTCCCAACAGCGCCTGTGGTTCCTGGACCAACTGGAAGGCGCGGGTGCTACCTACAATATGAAGGAATCCCTGCATATGGCGGGTCCCATCGCCACGGTAGCCCTGGAACGCGCCCTGGATACCCTGATCCAACGGCACGAAACCCTGCGCACCGGTTTCCCGGCAGAGAACGGCAAGCCTCGCCAGCAGATCTTGGATACCTGGGAAACAGCCGTCACCACCATCGATCTGAGCACGCTGCCCGCGGACCAGAGAGATGAGGCGGCCGCACAAATCGGGAACCGTGAAGCGTTGCGACCCTACGATCTCACGCGGGCACCGCTCATCCGCCTGACCCTGCTGCGTCTGGCCGCCGAGGAACATCTCCTGGTGGTGACCAAGCATCATATTATTTCGGACGGCTGGTCCATCGGAGTGGCCATTCGCGACCTGACGGCCCTGTACGAAGCTTACCGGAATGATCAACCCGATCCCTTGCCGCCGCTGCCCATCCAATACGCGGACTACGCGGGCTGGCAAATCGAACGCATGGATTCCCTGGGCGATCAACAGGCGTGGTGGGTAGAATATCTGACCGGCGCACCCGCCTTGCTGGAGTTGCCCACGGATCGACCGCGCCCGCCGATTCAGTCCTTCAGCGGCGCCAAGGCTTATTTCAACCTGGACGGCGACCTGCTTGAAAAGCTGACCCAATTGGGCCGGGCGCGGGACGCCACCCTGTTCATGGTGCTGCACGCGGGCTTTGCCCTGCTGCTGTCGCGCTACTCCGGACAGCACGACATCTGTGTGGGTACCCCCGTGGCAGGTCGCAATCGCGCCGAACTGGAACCGCTGATCGGTTTCTTCGTCAACTCGTTGGTCCTGCGCACGGATCTTTCCAGCAGGCTCGGTTTCCACGAACTATTGGCCCACGTGCGTGAGGAGAGCCTGGGCGCCTTCAGCAACCAGGATCTACCCTTCGATCGCCTGGTCGAAGTGCTGCAACCCGAACGCAGCCTCAGCCACACGCCCCTCTTCCAGGTCATGTTCATTCTGCAAAACGCGGATATGGCGCTGCGTGACCTGCCCGAGGTATCCCTGGAAAGCAAGCCGGTTGCCCATGACACGGCCATGTTCGACCTGACCCTCTTCATCGAGGAAAAGAACAACCGACTGGAATGCGCTTTCGAATACAATACCGATCTTTTCGACGCATCCACCATGGAACGCATGGCCGTGTGCTATCGCACGCTGCTCGAGGCAGCGGTTGCGCATCCCGAGGTTCCCGTCGATACCCTGGCCTTGCTCAGCGCCGAGGAACGCGCCGAGATCCTAAGCACGGGCAATCAGACCGATGTTCCGCTGGACGAACAAACCACCTGGGACCTGATCGCCGCTCGAGCCGTCGCTAACGGCGACGCGACGGCCTTGCAGCAGGACGAACTACTTTGGACCTATCGGGAACTGGCGGCGCGTGCCCGTGCGTTGGCCGCGGCCTTACAGGCCCGTGGTGTCAAGCGCAGCAATACCGTGGGCATTTACGCGGAACGGGTGCCCGAGTTGCTGCCCGGTTTGCTTGCCTGCATGATCGCCGGCGCGGCTTATGTCCCCCTGGACCCGGCCTTCCCCGCCGACCGCCTTGCCTTCATGGCCCGGGATGCGAATCTGGCGGCCATGCTTACCTTACGGCATCCGGCCGAATCCTCGCCCGCGCCCGATGTGCCGGCTGTCTACCTGGACGCCCCCCACGCTCCGGCTGAACCCGGACCCGTCGCCACGCCGGTCGATACGGCCTATATCCTCTATACCTCCGGTTCCACCGGCAAACCCAAGGGCGTTGCCGTGGGACATCGTCCCTTACGCAATTTCCTACAAACCATGGCGCAACGTCCGGGTCTCAGTGCAGCGGATCGGCTGTTGGCGGTGACCACCATCTCCTTCGATATCGCCGGTTTGGAATGTTACCTCCCGCTGATCACCGGCGCCTGCATCGTCCTGGCAACCAGGAAAGACGCGGCCGACGGTGCACGCCTCCTGGAATTGATCGAGCGTCACCGTATCACCGTCATGCAAGCTACCCCCGCGACCTGGAAACTGATACTAGCTGCCGGCTGGCAACGCAGCCCCGGCTTCACAGCCCTGTGCGGCGGCGAGGCCATGCCGGCGGACCTGGCGCGCGAACTGATTGCTCGGGCCGATCGCGTCTGGAACCTTTACGGTCCTACGGAAACCACCATTTGGAGCGCCGTCCGTGAACTGGACCCGGCCGGGGTGGGTAACCGTGAGGGCAACGAACCCATTGGCAAGGCCGTTGCAAACACCCGCATCTATATTCTGGACCGCAACCTGGAGCCCTTGCCCATAGGTGTACCCGGCGAACTCTACATCGGTGGTGAGGGCCTGGCGCAGGGCTACCGCAACCGATCTCAACTGACGGCGCAAACCTTCATTCCCTGTCCCTTCAGCGGCAGTGGTCAACGCCTCTACCGCACCGGTGATTTAGCGCGCCTGCTTCCTTCGGGCGATGTCGCCTTCTTGGGCCGCATCGATCATCAGGTCAAAATTCGCGGTTTCCGCATAGAGTTGGGCGAAATCGAAGCCGTGCTCAATGAGGCAGCCGAGGTGGACCGCTCCGTGGTGGTGGCACGCGAGATGGCCGCCGGCGATGTGCAACTGGCGGGCTATGTGACGGTTCATCCCGATGCGGATGCATCGGGCGAAAGCCAGGTAACCGAATGGGCTCAGGTATGGAGCGATGCCTATGCTGCCGAGGATATCGGCGATGACCCAACGCTTAACCTGAGCGGCTGGAACAACAGTTACGACGGACAACCCATCCCACGACCTGCCATGCGTCACTGGGTTGAGACCACGGTAGACCGGGTGCTTGCCGAAAAGCCGCAAAGCGTGCTGGAAATAGGCTGTGGTACGGGCATGCTGCTCTTCCGCATTGCGCCCCATTGCACCCACTACACCGGGGTGGATATTTCTACCACTGGTCTGGATTATATCCGCGACCATCTCAGCGGCGCGGGCTTGGACGAATCCCGCGTCAGCCTGCGTCACGCACCGGCGCACAATCCCGGTCCCTTGGATGATGTGGATACCGTGATACTGAACTCGGTTATTCAATACTTCCCGGATGCAGCCTATCTGGAAACCGTGCTCCAAAACCTGATCGAGTCCATGTCGCCCGATGGTCGCATCTTCGTAGGCGATGTGCGCGCTCATCATCTGCTGGATCATTTCCACGCTTCCATTCTGGACTTCCGCAACCCCAAACTGTCAGTCGATGATTTCAGTCGGCGCTTGCGTGAACAGGTTCGCGGTGAGACCGAGTTGCTGGTCGATCCGGCGTTCTTCCCGGCGCTACAACATCGTCTGAGGGGCATTGCCGACGTACGCTTCCAACTGAAACGGGGCGAGGATGTGAACGAACTGACCCGCTTTCGCTACGATGTCATTCTGGATTTGGGCGAAGCGCCCGCGAACCACGCGCCCTTGCCGACCGAGGACTGGCATGGCGCCACGCTGAACGACCTACGTACGCGCTTGAACCGGGGGGATACCGACAACCTCCTGCTGCGTGATATTCCCAACGCGCGACTGACCATTGTTAACACCCTTTTGAACGAACCTGTCGTGGAAGATGAAGCCGTCAACCCCGAAACTCTCTACGCGTTGGCCGAGTCCTGCGGCTATCAGATGGATCTGTCCTTCAGCGAAGGTAGTCGCACCGGCGCCATGGACGCCTGGCTGCGACGTGACCCAACCCTCACCCGTGCCATGTCCGTCCCCACCGAATGGACGCCGAACCGCTGGACCAACAACCCGGCTCAAGGCCGACTGTTGAAGCAGTTGACGCCCAAGCTTCAGCGTCTTCTATCGGCGCGCCTACCCGATTACATGGTACCCGCACACCTGATGGTGCTGGAGGCCATGCCCCTGACGGCCAACGGCAAACTGGATCGGAAGGCCCTGCCCCATCCGGGTTTGGCAACAGTGCAGACCGCCTACGTGGCGCCGCACAACGAAACGGAGCAACAGGTCGCGGCCATTTTCCAGGATGTCCTGAACCTGCCCCGCGTGGGTCGTACCCACGGATTCTTCGAATTGGGCGGGCACTCGCTCTCGGCAACCCAGGTCATTGCCCGTTTGCAAGAGAACTTTGGGGTGGCCCCGGCGTTGGGCGTCATTTTCGCCCGGCCTACCGTCGCGGGTCTGGCCTCAGTGATCGAAACACTCGTGGAAACCGATGTGTACGCGGCGCCGGATGAGGCCATGACCGAGGACGAAGAGGAGTTTGCATTTTGACATCCGTGGAAAGCCTGTTGACATCGCTGGCCGATAGAAATATCAAAGTCTGGTTGGACGGCGCGCAGTTCCGGGTTCGTGCACCCAAAGGTGCCATGACCAAAGAACTTGCCGAGGAACTGAAATCGCGCAAAAACGAGGTCATGACCTTCCTGCAAGCCCGCACCGAGGCGCGCGAAGCCGAAGCCGCCATCCAGCCCGTTCCCCGCGATCAGCCTATGGTTCTCAGTTCTCCGCAACGCCGTTTGTGGTTTTTGGATCAGTGGGAAGCCGGTAAACCGACTTACAATATGGCGGGGGCTTACCGCATGCGCGGCCAACTTGATCATGCCGCGTTGGAAAAAGCCGCGGCAGCCCTGCTCGAAAGGCATGAGATTCTGCGCACTACCTTCCCTGACACAGATGGTGAACCGTCGCAGCACATTGCACCTGCCGGTCCCGTCACTATTCCCGTGATGACCACCACAGAAGCACAGCTAAGAGAGCAATTGAAGACGCTGAATACCGACCCCTTCCATTTGGCCGACGGACCACTGATGCGTCTTCATCTTTTCCAGTTGAGCGACCGTGAGAACGTGCTCTCGATAGTCAAGCACCACATTGTGTCCGACGCCTGGTCCATCGGGATTACTATTCAAGAATTAGGTGCCTTCTACACTGCCGTTATGTCGGACAAACCCGTCGACCTGCCGCCCCTATCTATTCAATACGCGGATTACGCTGCCTGGCAGCAGCAAATGGCAAACAGCCCCCGCGCCCAAAAACAAAAGGCGTTTTGGGTCGATACACTAAGAGGCGCTCCGGAACTGCTAAACCTGCCCACCGACCATCCCCGTCCCGCCCTGCGTAGCGACCGCGGCGCGACCTACCGCTTCCGGCCCGATGCGGGCCTCATGCAAGCCGCCGAACACCACGGCAAACGCTTGGGCGCGTCCCTGTTCATGGTGCTGGAAACCACCTTCGCCCTGTTGATACAGCGCTACAGCGGGCAACACGATGTAGTGGTAGGCACGCCCGTGGCCGGTCGCGGTCGCAAGGAACTGGAACCGCTCATCGGCATCTTCATCAACACCGTGGCCCTGCGTCACCAACTGGACACCACCCAATCCTTCGACCACATCCTGACCCAAGGTCGCGACACCGCCCTGGCCGCCTTCGCCCATGACCAGCTGCCCTTCGAAACCGTGGTCGATGCGGTGCAACCCACCCGCAACCCCGCCACCACCCCGCTCTTCCAGGTCATGTTCCAATTACAAAAGATGCCGGAACGCACACCGCAACTGCCAGGTTTGGCGATGGCGATGGTGGAACCGGAAACGGTGACGGCGAAGTTCGATATCACCCTTACGTTTCAGGAAACCGGCGGCGCCTTACAGGGCGAACTGGAATATAATACCGATCTCTTCGAACGCGACACCATGGTCCGCCTGGTCAACCATTACCAGGTCTTGTTGGCCGACGCCCTGCAACGACCGGACGTCCCGGTAGCACAACTCAATCTGGTCACGCCCGACGATACCTTCCTGGCCTTGCAGCAAGGCGATGCCCACGATCACCAGATCCAACAGCCCCTCATTCAGCGCTTCGAGGCCCTGGCCCGACAACACCCGGAAGTCACCGCCTTGATCGACGATGCATCCGGCGCAACCCTCACCTACGCCCGGCTCAACTGCAAAGCAACCGCCCTGGCCCTGGCCCTGCAACAGCACGGCATCGGCCCCGAAACCTTCGTGGGCGTGTGCTGCGAACGCGGTATCGGCATGGTGGTGGCCCTGCTCGCCGCGCACAAAGCCGGCGCGGCCTATCTGCCCCTGGAGCCCGGCCTGCCCGCTGCCCGTCTCAGCTACATTCTAGAAGACGCACAAGTACCGGTTGTCCTGGCCGATGCCGCCGTCTCCCTCGGAACGGAGGCAACTGTTTTGCCCCTCACCTGGGAAGCCGAAGCAAGCAGCGGTCCAACCATTCAACTGCATCCCGAAAACGCGGCTTATCTCATCTATACCTCAGGCTCCACCGGCAAACCCAAGGGCGCCGTCAACAAACACAGCGCCATGATCAACCGCATCGGCTGGATGCAGGCGCAATACCAGCTCACGCCCGACGACCGTGTCTTGCAGAAGACCCCCTTCGGCTTCGATGTCTCGGTCTGGGAATTCTTCTGGCCCCTAAGCACCGGCGCGACCCTGGTCATGGCACAGCCCGGACGCCACGGTGACCCGGCTTATCTAACCGATGTCATCTTCCGCCAAAACATCACCACCCTGCACTTTGTCCCCAGTATGTTGGAAGCCTTTCTCACCGCGCCCAACCCGGGCGAAGCCGCCGGTCTGCGCCGCGTCTTCTCCAGTGGCGAAGCCCTGCCTGGACCCCTGGCCCGACGCTTCCTACAACAGTTCCCGCACACCCAACTGCACAATCTCTACGGCCCCACCGAAGCGGCTATCGATGTGAGTTACCACCCCTGCACGCCGGACGAACCGGTAGATGGCGTGCCCATCGGCAGACCCATCCACAATACCACGCTCTACGTGTTGGATGCCGCGCTGAACCCGGTACCGCAAGGCGCGCCGGGCGAACTCTTCATAGGCGGCACCAACCTGGCGCGGGGTTATCACAATCGGCCCGCCCTGACCGCCGAACGCTTCGTCCCCAACCCGCTGGGCGAAGGCCGCCTCTACCGCACCGGCGACCTGGCCCGCTACGATGTGCGCGGCGAACTTCAATTCCTGGGCCGCATCGACCACCAGATCAAGCTACGCGGCTTCCGCATCGAGTTGGGCGAAATTGAAGCGGCGCTACAGGCCCAACCCGGTATCAGCGGTGCAGCCGTGTTGCTGACCGGCGAGCATCTCACCGCCGTGGTGGTCACCCACCAACAGGACGAAACCGCCCTACGCACCGAACTGGCCCACCACCTGCCGGAGTACATGATCCCCGCCCACATTCTCTGTCAAACCGAACCCCTCCCCCTCACGCCTAACGGCAAGCTGGACCGCAAGGCCCTGGCACAACGGGTCGTCACAACAACCCCCACGCCGACAGCCGAATACACCGCCCCGCGCAATGCACAGGAAACCCAACTCGCCGCCCTGTTCAGCGACATTCTGGGCGTGGCCGACCCCGGTATCCACCAGTCCTTTTTCGCCTTGGGCGGTCATAGCCTCACCGCCACGCGTCTGGTGGCCGGCATCCGCAAGCAATTGGGCGTAGAACTTTCGCTACCCACCGTCTTTGCCGCACCCACCATCGCCCAACTGGCCCAAGCGGTCAGCGCCGGAGAAGCGCCCACCTTGCCGCCGGTTACACCGGTCCCCAGAGGTCTCGACGCGCCACTGCCGCTGTCTTCCGCACAGGCCCGCCTGTGGTTCATCGACCACATGGAACGCCAGACCGACCCACAAGCCGGGGCCGCCTACAACATGGTGGGCGCCTATCGCATGCACGGCCAACTGGACCACGACGCTTTGGAAAAAGCAGCGGCGGCACTGGTCGCCCGACACGAAATCCTGCGTACCACCTTCCATGACACGGACGGCGAACCGGTGCAACACATCGGCCCGCCGGAACCCTTCCCCATCCCCCGCACGCCCACCACGGAAGCAGACCTCAGAGATCACCTGCGCGCTCATCACGGCGAACCCTTCGACCTGGCCACCGGTCCCTTGATGCGCCTGCACCTGTTCAAACTGGCTGATGACCATCATGTGCTGTCGGTGGTCAAACACCACATCATTTCAGACGGCTGGTCCATTGGCATCGCCGTCGATGAACTCTGCGCCTTCTACACGGCCCAAGTCTTGGGACAAACACCGAATCCGGCACCGCTGCCCATTCAATACGCGGACTACGCGGCATGGCAGCAACGCATGGCCGAAGGACCCCATGCCGAGAAGCTGGAAGCGTTTTGGCGCGACAACCTACGCGGCGCGCCGGAACTGCTGACCCTACCCACCGACCGGCCCCGTCCCGCCGCGTTGACCTATGCCGGTGCGGTCCACCGTTTCCAGCCGGACCCACAATTGATGCAACGGGCCGAAGCCCACGGCGCGCGTGTGGGCGCCACCCAGTTCATGGTTATGGAAACCGCCTTTGCCCTGTTGCTGCAGCGCTACAGCGGTCAACACGATGTGGTGGTGGGCATTCCCGTCGCGGGCCGTGGCCGTCGCGAACTGGAGCCCCTGATCGGTTTCTTCGTCAACACCCTGGCCCTGCGTCACCAACTGGACACTACGCTGAGCTTCGACCAACTGCTGATGCAAGGTCGCGAAACCATGCTTGCCGCCTTTGCGCATGATGCCTTGCCCTTCGAGGCAGTGGTGGATGCGGTGCAGCCCGTACGCAATCCCGCAGCCACGCCGCTGTTCCAGGTCATGTTCCAATTACAGAAATTGCCCGATGCAACGCCCCAACTCCCCGGCTTGACCATGACCCTCATAGACCCGGAAGTCTCCCGGTCCAAATTCGACCTGACGCTGTCGTTGCTGGAAACCCGAGGGGTCCTACGCGCGGAAGTAGAATACAACACCGATCTCTTCAACCCCGAAACCATCACGCGCATGATGGATCACTATCAGGTCTTGTCGGCGAGTGCGCTGGCACAACCCCAATCGCCCGTAGCACGGTTGGACCTGATCACATCACGCGACCGCGACCAACTACTCACCACCCTCCGCGGCGACAGCCCCATCCCGCAACCCTGTACCGATGTGGCTGCACTCTTCGAAGCGGCGACCGCACAGTACCCGGAGCATGCGGCCCTACGCGAGGTAGGCGCCGACGGTTGGACCGAGGTCATCACCTACGCCCAAATGAACACGCGCACCAACGCCCTGGCCCTGAAACTTCGCGAAGCCGGTGTCGGCCCGGAGGTTACCGTGGCTGTCTGCGCGGAACCGCTGGCGCATTGCATGATCGCCATGTGGGCCGTCTTCAAAGCAGGCGGCGTCTATGTACCCATGGACCCCACCTACCCCCAACAACGTCTGACCTTCATGCTGGAAGACGCCGCCCCCGTGCTCATCCTGGCCGATACCACCGGCGCTGCCGCCCTACCGGCAAACGACCTGCCCCTACTGCGTCTAGAAGACCACACCAGTGATCACGCACCCGCACCGCCGCCCAGAAACATGCACCCGCTGAATCCGGCATACCTCATCTTCACCTCCGGCTCCACCGGCAAACCCAAAGCCGTGGCCATCCCCCACAGCGGCCTCCAAAACCTGGTCGACACCTTTGCCCAAACCGCCGAAGCCCACCCCGGCACACGCGAGTTGCAATTCACCTCCATTTGCTTCGATGCCTCCATCGCCGAAATCATCCCCACCCTGTGCACCGGCGGTGAACTGGTGCTGGCCGCGCGTGATCTGAAACAACCCGGCGATACCCTGAACCAACTGCTGCGCGATCAAGAAATCACCTACACCATTCTGACCCCTTCCGCGCTGGCGGCCACCTCTCTGGATAATCTGCCCGCCCTGCGCACCATCAGCTTGGGCGGTGAGGCCGTCCCCACGGCCGTGGCCGACCGATGCGGCCCGCGGGTGAAACTAAACAACGCCTACGGTCCTTCCGAGGCCACCGTGGTGTGCAGCCACGCCCTGTTGACCGGAGGCGGTGAAAAACCCACCATCGGTCGACCCGACCCCGGTGCCCGCCTCTACATTCTGGGCACTCAGGGCGAACTCATCCCGCCGGGCATTCCCGGTGAACTCTGCGTGGCGCATATTGGCTTGGGCAGAGGCTATGTGAGCCGTCCCGCTTTGACCGCCGAGCGCTTTGTGCCCGATCCCTTCACTTCCTTGGGCGAAGGTACGCGACTTTATCGCACCGGTGATTTGGCCCGCTTTCTACCGGAAGGTCGCATCGACTTCCTGGGTCGCATCGACCATCAGATCAAGTTGCGTGGGTTCCGCATCGAGTTGGGCGAAATCGAATCCGTGCTGGAATTGCATCCCCAGGTGACCCGCGCCGTGGTGCGTCTGCACAAGCATGCGGGCCGTGACCTGCTGGTTGCCTGGATCACGGGCACCGCAAATATCTCGGAACTGCTTGCCCATGCAGCCCAAAGCCTGCCGGATTACATGATGCCGAGCAGGGTCACCCGCCTGGACGTGTTACCCATGACACCCGGCGGCAAACTGGACACGGCTGCCTTGCCCGCACCTACGTTTGGTGAAACGACGCCGGACATCGTGCTGCCCGCCAATGCCGTTGAGGAACAACTGCTGGCCATTTGGACCGACTTGTTGCAACTGCCCGCTGAAAAGGTGGGCACCCATACCGATTTCTTCTCGCTGGGCGGTGATTCTTTACTGGCTGCACGGGTGATGTCTCGGGTCAACAGCGCCTTTCAGACCACCCTGCCGCTCCGTACCTTCTTCGAAACGCCCACCATTGCCGGCCTGGCGACCGCCATGGGTGGCGCGCGCCAATCCGATCTTCCGACCATCGAAGCAAGCGGAGAACAGGAGGGCCCGGCGTCGTACGGCCAGGAACGGATGTGGTTCATGATGACCCTGTCACCGGAGAGCACGGCCTATAATCTGCCGGCGTTGATCCGTTGGCGCGGCGCTTTGGATGCGGCGGTGTTGCAGGCAGCGTTGGACGATATGGTGGCGCGGCATGATGTCTTCCGGACCCGTTTTGAGAACCGGGACGGTGTGCTGTTTCAGATTGTGGCAGACCATGCGCAGGTCTCCATGCACATCGAGGATTGTCAGGCAATAGGAGAAGCCACCGCCCTGGCCCTGGCTGCCGACCATGCGCGCACGCCGTTCGATCTGGTCAACGGGTCGCTGCTGCGCGTACGCCTCTATGTATTGGGCGACCGTGATGCTTTGTTGTATGTCGACCAGCACCACATCGTGTCAGACGGCTTCTCCATGGGCCGCTTTATTCATGATTTGGGTCAGGCTTATCAGTCGCGGCAAGCCGGGGAGCCACCCAACTTCAAACCGCTGCCGGTACGCTATCTGGACTACAGCCGTTGGCAACGTCAGGTGCTGAGAGGCGAAGCATCAGCACAAGGCTTATCCTGGTGGCGCGACACGCTGGACGGCGCACCCGCCTGCATGGAATTACCCTTGGACCACGCCCGACCTGCCGTGTTGACGCACCAGGGCGGTATCGTCTCCTTACCGCTACCGGACGACTTGACCACCGGCTTGGAACAGGTGGGCCGCGAACACGGCGTCACCCTGTTCGCGCTATTGACCGCCACCTTGCAAACCCTGCTCTACCGCCACGGCGCGGGCGAGGATCTGGTCATCGGCACACCGGTGGCGGGCCGGGTGCGACCGGAATTGGAAGAACTCATCGGCTACTTCGTCAACACCCTGGTCTTGCGCACCAGCCTTGCGGGCACACCCACCTTGCTTGGCGTGGCGCAACGCACACAAGAGACCTATCTGGCTGCCGAGGAACACGCAGAAATACCTTTTGAAAAGTTGGTGAGCGAACTTGTCAGCGAGCGCTCGCTGAGCCGTCAGCCCTTGTTCCAGGTACTCTTCTCGCTACAAAACGATCTCATCGCCATGCCCGAACAAGACGACGTGGTGCTGGAATCCATCCCCATGCACCACGGCGGCGCACAAGCTGATCTCCATCTGGCGGTGCAGCGGCAACGGGACGGCTTGACCGCCACCTGGTTCTATCGCCAAAGCCTCTTCGAAGCCCGGACCATTGAACGACTGGCCGGCATGTACCTGCACCTGCTGTTGACCCTAAGTGACCAGCCCCACACGCCCATCCACACCGCTCCCCTGCAAGACCCGGAAGACCACGCCGCTTTCCTGGCGATGCAACAAGGCGAAGCCCACGATCACGGGATGCACCAACCCCTGGTGCAGCGCTTCGAAGCCCTGGCCGCACAGCAGGGCGACACCACAGCCCTGGTGGACGATGCATCGGGCGAAACCCTAACCTACGCGCAACTCAACCGCAAAGCCGCCGCCCTGGCGCTGACCCTGCGTGAACGCGGCGTGGGTCCCGAAACCTTTGTAGGCGTGTGTTGCGAGCGCGGTATCGGCATGGTGGTGGCCCTGCCGGCCGTCCACAAGGCAGGCGCTGCCTATCTGCCCCTGGAACCTGGCTTGCCCGCTGCCCGACTCAATTACATTCTGGAAGACGCCGCCGTGCCGCTGTTGCTGACCGATGTCGCCGTGACCCTGCAAACCGAAGCGGAGGTTCTGCCGCTGACCTGGGAAGCTGAATCGGACACAGGCCCCACCACCCATCTCCAACCGGAGCACGCGGCCTACCTCATCTACACCTCGGGTTCCACCGGCAAACCCAAGGGCGCGGTCAACAAACACAGCGCCATGATCAACCGCATCGGCTGGATGCAGGAAGCCTATCGTCTGGCGCCCGGCGACCACGTCCTGCAGAAAACACCCTTTGGCTTCGACGTCTCGGTCTGGGAATTCTTCTGGCCCCTAAGCACCGGCGCAACCCTGGTCATGGCAGAGCCCGGCCGCCACGGTGACCCGGTTTATTTGACCGATGTTATTGCCCGTCGAGAAATCACCACACTGCACTTTGTGCCCAGCATGCTGGAAGCCTTCCTCACCGCGCCCCACCTGGGCGACGCCGCCGGCCTGCGCCGCGTCTTTTCCAGCGGCGAGGCACTGTCCGGCGCTTTGGCCAAGCGCTTCCTAAAACAGTTCCCGCACACCCAACTGCACAATCTGTACGGTCCCACCGAGGCATCCATCGATGTGAGTTACCATGCCTGCACGATTGACGAACCCGGCGAGGGCGTGCCCATCGGCAGACCCATCCACAACACCGCGCTGTATGTGTTGGATGCTGCGCTGAACCCTGTACCGCAAGGCGCACCGGGCGAGCTGTTCATCGGCGGCATCAACCTGGCGCGGGGTTACCACAATCGGCCCGCTTTGACGGCTGAGCGCTTCGTACCCAATCCCTTGGGCGAAGGTCGTCTGTACCGCACGGGCGATTTGGCTCGCTACGATGTTCGCGGTGAACTTCAATTCCTGGGTCGCATCGACCATCAAATCAAGTTGCGCGGATTCCGCATCGAGTTGGGTGAAATCGAGGCGGCGCTGGCAGCGCAACCCGGCATCACCCAAGCGGCTGTTTTGCTGACCGGCGAACAGCTCAGCGCGGTGGTGGTGACGGCGTCATTGGATGAAACCGAGCTAAGATCACAACTCAGCAAACACCTGCCGGAATACATGGTGCCCACCCGCATCCTTGCTCGGGCCGAACCGCTGCCCTTGACGCCTAACGGCAAGCTGGACCGCAAAGCCTTGCCGCAGATCATTGCCCAAGTAACGCCCACGACAGAGCTGGAACATGTCGCACCACGTAACGAAGTAGAAAGTCGACTGGCCGCATTGTTTGAAGAGATTCTAGGTGTGGAAGCGCCGGGGATTCATCAATCCTTCTTTGCATTGGGCGGTCATAGCTTGACGGCCACGCGTCTGATAGCCGGCATTCGCGAACATTTAGACGTGGAACTGCCGCTGCAAACGATCTTCGCCGCACCCACGATTGCCCAATTGGCGCGCGCACTGGCAATAGGTGACGCCCGTACCCTACCGCCGGTGACGCCGGTGCCGCGAGAGTCAGGCCGACCGCTGCCGCTGTCTTCGGCGCAGGCGCGTTTGTGGTTTATTGACCGCATGGAACGCCGGACCGATCCACGCGCCGGCGCTGCCTACAACATGCCCATGGCCATACGCTTGCAAGGTCCCCTGGATGTACCGGCCTTGGAGCGCGCCTTGACCGCTGTCATTCAGCGACATGAAGCCCTGCGTACCATCTTCCCGGAACACAACGGGCAACCGGCCCAGGTGATTCTAGAGCCGGAGCCCTTCACCTTACCGGTGATCCATCTAGATGATGAAGATCAGATGATGCCCATCGCCCGTCGCGAGGCATCACGCCTGTTCCACCTGCAAGGACCTGACAGTCTGTTCCGCGCCGTGCTTTTGCGACTGTCCGGCGACAATCATCTGTTGCTGGTTAACCAGCACCACATCATCTCAGACGGTTGGTCTCTGGGCGTGCTCACCCGTGAGATTCAAGCCTGCTACCGCAACACCGAACCCCTGCCGCCCCTCACCGTGCAGTATGCGGATTATGCGGTGTGGCAGCGGGAAGTGCTCAACGAATCGGTCCTGGCGGCACAACTCGATTTACTACGAAACCACTTACAAGACCTGCCCGCTTGCCATGCCCTGGTCACCGATTTCCCCCGACCCCAAGTGCAGCGTTACTTGGGCAAGACCCTCCAGTTCGACCTACAGGCGGACCTCATTGCTCAGGTAGACGCCCTGGCCACCGACCTGGACCTGACCCGCTTCATGGTGCTGCACGCTGCCTTCGCGCTGCTCATCGGCAAGCTTTCCCATCAGCAGGACATCGCAATCGGCTCGCCCGTGGCCAACCGCACCCGTCGCGAGACAGAGCCTATGATCGGCTTCTTCGTCAACACCCTGGTCATGCGCGTGCAATGGCAACAGGAGCAGACGGTTCGCGATTGGCTGCAACAGGTCAAAGCCAACACCCTGACCGCCTTTGCTAACGGCGATATCCCTTTTGAGGAAGTGGTGGAAGTCCTGCAGCCGGAACGCGATCCCAGCCGTCATCCGCTCTTCCAGATCATGTTCATTCTGCAAAACGCGGCGGATAGTCGCTTGGAACTGCCGGGACTGGAGGTATCCACACCCATGCTGGGTTCCGGCACGGCCAAGTTCGATCTGAACCTGTCGCTGAGCGAGGAAGACAGCGGTGCGCTGAGCGGATACCTGGAATACAGCATCGATCTGTTCGAAGTCGAGACAATGCAACGTCTGGCCCGACACTACAGAGAACTGCTGGCAACCCTGGTCACCTCGGTAGACCAAACCCTTGAAGCCGTTACCTTAAACGCCGGCGACGAACCCTGGACGCCGCAATACATCACGGTCCGTCCCGGCATACGCGGCGGTGCGATGGATCTATTACCTCCCGGCAAGCCCGCCCCTTGTGCCGTTCGTCTGCTGCACCAGGGCCGTCCCATTCCTCCCGGCGTGCCCGGCGAAATCCACCTGATCGACTTCCCCCATCCTGCGGATCGACCCACTGACGCCACCGGTGATTGGGGCCGTCGCCGCAATGACGGCAGCCTGGAACTGCTTGACAGCATAGATCCGCGCATCGCAACCGTACGCGGCAAGCGGGTACATCTGGATGATGTGGCCGAAGCGCTGGGCCAACTGCCCGGTATCAGTGAAGTCGCCGTACTGTGGCGACACGGCAAGGTGGTGGGTTATCCCGTATGCACCGCACCGTTAGACCCATCGACAGCCCATGCGGCAGGTGTCGACGTGGTCGTGCCCGTGGCCTACCTGCCCGACAATCCGGCAGACCTACCGCAACAAACGCTGGATGCCGTAGCCGCTGCCGGTTACGAAGCCGCCCATTCCGGCACCGCCCTCATTGCAACACCGGTTCATGGCAATCCCGGCGCCACCCATCTGAACGCCTTCCCCGAGCTGAATCAGCCACGTTTGGAAGCCACCGTCGATGTCGGCCACACCCAACAGGCGTCGATCACCGAAGGCACCCCCGCGCCGGCACTCGGCGGTCCTTTGACCATTCCGACCGATGCGCCCACCACGCTGGTCCACGCCCTCATTACCACCGCCGAACGTTTTCCGCAAAAAGGCATTACCTTCACCGGCAGGGGAGAGCAAGTCACCAAACTAACCTACCCGGATCTCCTGGCCGAAGCCCTGAAGGTCACAGCGGGCTTACACAAGGCCGGCCTGCAAACCGGCGATATCCTCATGCTGCAATTCCGGGAAACGCGCGAACACCTCATCGCCTGGTGGGGCGCGGTCTTGGGCGGCATGATCCCGGTAGCCGTGGCGCCGGCGCCCACTTACACCCTGCAAAACTCGGTAGTCGCCAAACTGTTGGGCGTTTGGCGTTACTTGAAGCAACCCGCCATCCTGGCCGCTACCGAACTCACCGCCCCCTTGCGAGGGTTGAGCCAGGAGGGTTTGCGCGTCCTACCCCTGGCGCAAGTGAAAGCAGAGACGGCTGCGGAACCACACCTGCCACAGCCCCAAGACGTGGTCTTCCTGCAGTTGACCAGCGGCAGCACCGGGGTACCCAAAAGCATTCAGGAAACCCATCAGGGCATTATCCGCCACATCCACGGCTCGGCCCAATTCAACGGCTATTCGTCCGACGATGTCTCGCTGAACTGGTTGTTGTTCGACCACGTGGTGCCCATCCTCACCTTCCACCTGAAAGATACCTATCTGGGCATCGAACAGGTGCAAGCGCCCGCCGATGTCATCCTGGCTGATCCACTTCGCTGGTTGGATTTGCTGGAGACCTGGCGCGTCACCCATACCTGGTCCCCCAACTTCGGTTTCAAATTGGTCAACGACGCCCTGGCCAAAAATCCCGGCCGCTCCTGGGACCTCAGCAGTGTGCGCTTTTGCATGAACGCGGGCGAGCAGGTCACCCTACCGGTCACCCGTGAATTCTTGGAACTGTTAGCGCCCTTCGGTCTGCATCCCCACGCCATGCAACCCGCCTTCGGCATGGCGGAAGTCTGCACCTGCATGACCTACCTCAACACCTTCGAACCCCAGAGCGGCGCGCGCCACTTCCACAAGGATTCTGTGGGCGGTCAACTGCGCGAGGCAGATCCGAACACGGCCCCTACGGTCAACTTCATCGACCTTGGCCCACCCATGCCCGGTGTCGATATTCGCATCACCGACGCTCAAAACCGGGTGGTGCCGGAAGGGGTGATTGGTCGCTTCCAAATCCGGGGCGGCGTGGTCACACCGGGTTACCTGTACAACGACCAGGCCAATGCCGAAGCCTTCGTGGGAGACGGCTGGTTCGATAGCGGCGATCTGGGTTTCATTCTGCACGGCAACCTCTTCATCACGGGCCGCGCCAAAGAACAGATCGTGGTCAACGGGGTCAACTACTTCTGCTACGAAATCGAACTGGCCATGGGCGAACTGCCCGGCGTCAAACCCACCTTTACCGCTGCCTGCGGCTTCCACGATGCAGCTACCGGTACAGAAGCCCTGGCCGTCTTCTTCAGCCCGGAAAGCGACGGCATCATTGACAGCGCCCGCGCCGCCATTCGCGCCGAACTGGCCACGGGCATCGGTCTGGCGCCGTCCTACATTCTACCGGTACCGCCGAACCTGTTCCCCAAAACCACCAGCGGCAAGATCCAGCGATCCCTCCTCAAATCCTTCCTGCAAGATCCTCAACCCCAGGCGCCCAACCCCCTGGCCGCGCACGTGGCCCAAGTGATGGAACACTACGATCTACACGACGCCAATACCCGCACGCTGCCCAACTGGTTCTTCCAATTCGACCGCAGACCCGCACCGCCTCTACCGCCGGCAGAGTCAGTCAAACCCCTGGTACACTCCGGTGGCTCCCCGCTGGCCATGGCTTTCATCCGCACAACCCAGGCCGAAAACTTAGCCGACACCTGCCTGGCTGAAGTGACGCATGTGTCCATTGTCATCTTCGGACACATCCACCCCGAAGGGGCCGTGGAACAACTGCTCCAACTGGCTGCTTTCTTCCAGGAGTATCCGGACGTCACGGGTCGCCTATTGGTGGTGGGTCCCCAACCCGGCCACAATCTACCAGACGCCGACACCGCCGCGCTACCGCCCCTCACCGCCACCCTGGGTCGAGAAACACCAGGCTTGACCTGCCGCTACCTGGCCCTGCCGCCGGCCGCAACGCCGGAAGCGGTCGCGCTGGTGCAACAAGCGCTCTCCGCCCCCAATGTGCCGGATGAAACGGCGGTTATCGACGGCATCCCCAAGATACCGGCGCTCAAACCCCTGGACCTTGCTGCTGCAGCCCCAAGACCCAACACCCATCCACGGAAGGGCGCGCGCTACCTCATCAGCGGCGGCCTGGGTGGTGTGGGCAAAGAGCTGGCAACCTGGCTCTTGAAGGAATTTAACGCGGAGTTGATGCTGCTGGGCCGTCGCGCCCTGGAACAGTGCAGCCCTGAAGACCAACACATCCTGGCGCGACTCGCCCACCAGGGCAAGGTCACCTACCACGCTGTCGATATTGCAGACGCCGACGCCTTGCAGCAGGCCGACTTGGGCGCCATCGACGGCATCTTCCATCTGGCCGGTGTCCTGGTGGAAAAACCCCTGGCCCAAGAAACCCCGGTCTCATTAGAAGCAGCCTGGCGCGCCAAGATCGAAGGCACCCGCAACCTCCACGCATTGCTGAAGGATCGACCCGACAGTCTGATGGTGTGTTTCTCCTCGGTGAACAGCCACTTTGCCGGCATGGTTGCGGGCGCGTACGGCGCGGCTTCCCGCTACCTCTCGCGCTTCACCGAATGGCGATTGGCCGCCGGATTCCCCAACAGCTACAGCCTGCATTGGAGTTTTTGGCAGGGCGTAGGCATGAGCGCCGATGCACCGGCCGAATTGGCGGTTGCCCGTGGTTTTGCCCCCGTCACCCCACAACGCGGCTTGCAATCGCTGCACCTGTTGCTGTCGCGTTTCACCGGCGGGACCGTTTTTGTGGGTCTGGACGGCAAGCATCCCCACATGCGCCAAATGGCCCGCACCGGGCCAACCGAGTTACAGACCTGGGCCCTACACACCGATAATCCCGAAGCACCCACCCTACCCGGCGTGCCCACCCGTTTGGTCAAAAGCCTGCCGCGCCTGGCGGACGGTGCTGTTGACCGCGCCGCCCTGCAAGGCGCATCCCAAAGTCAACTGCCGGAAACGACCACCGAAAAGAGACTGGCCGGCATCTGGCAAGAAGTGCTGGGCGCATCACCCAACCGCGATGACAGCTTCTTTGCGTTGGGCGGTCACTCGCTGTCGGCCATGCAAATGCTGGCACGCATTCGTGACGGTTTTGGCATAGACATTCCCGTCCCCCACCTGTTCAGCGCACCCACCCTCAGCGCCTTGGCCGCCTTCATTGAAACCCGCGCTGCCGATGAGATGGAACAACCCATTCCAAGCCTACCCAGAGACGGCGCACCGCTGCCCCTGTCCTTCGCTCAGCAACGCATGTGGTTCTTGAACCGCTTGGAACAGGGCGGCAGCACCTACAACTTGTGGGCAGGCGTTCGCCTCAAAGGCAGCCTGGATAAGGCGCGCCTGCAAACCGCCATGGAAACGGTCACGGCGCGCCACGAAACACTGCGTACACTGTTTGTCGAGGAAGACGGACAACCCGTCATCCGCCTGACCGCACCCGCGCCCCGCTTAACCATTTTGGATGTTCAGGATGCAGGTGAGACCGGTTTGCGCAAGGCACTGGTCGCCGAACAATTGCGTCCCTTCGATCTGGCTGTCGGGCCGATCTTCCGCCTGACGCTTTTCCAGTTGGCAGATGATGAGCGCGTCTTGCTGGCCACCATGCACCACATCATTTCCGACGGTTGGTCTATTGCCAACCTGGTGCGCGAGTTAATGGCTGCCTATGCCCAACAACCCTTGCCCCCGTTACCGCTACAATACGCCGACTACGCCGCCTGGCAGCAGTCTCAGCTTGAAGCTGACGGGCAAGCGCAGCTCGCCTGGTGGCAAGAAACGCTGACCCCGCAGCCACCTGCTTTGGCACTGCCTACCGACTTCCCACGTGGCAGCGCCCACACCTCTGCCGGCGCGGTCTGTCGCTTCCGGTTCGATGCAGCCCTGGCGCAAGACCTCCACACGCTATCGCAGGAGCGGGGCGCCACCCTGTTCATGACGCTGCAAAACCTGTTCGGCCTGCTGCTGTCGCGGTATAGCGGCCAGGAACGTTTTGCCATCGGCGCACCCATGGCGGGACGGTCGCGTCGGGAATGGGAGCCCCTGATTGGCTTCTTTGTGAACACCCTGGTGCTGTCCCAAGATTTCAGCGAGACTCCCACCTTCCCGGCCTCTTTGGAGCGCACCCGACAAACCACCCTGGCCGCGTTCAATCATGCCGATGTGCCCTTTGAGCAGGTTGTGGAAGCCGTGCAGCCGGATCGCGACCAAAGCCACAGTCCGCTGTTCCAAGTTGCTTTCTCACTCCAGAACGTACCCGATGCCGACTTGGAACTGCCCGGTTTGGCCGTGCGCCACCTGGATTTGGATCAGGTGACCAGTAAGTTCGACATCACCCTCTTCATGATGGAAACGGACAACGGCATTGCGGGCGCCTTCGAATACAACACGGATCTCTTCACACGCGGGACCATGCAACGGTTGGCGCGCCACTTCACCAATCTGGCGCGCGCGGCGGTGGCCTCACCCGGAAGCCCGGTGCATGAGTTGGACCTGCTGGAACCCGAGGAACGCCGGCGCTTGTTGGAAGATTGGGCCGTTGGAAAGATGAAACCCCTGTCCCATGCCACCGTCATCGATGTGATTGGTCATCGAGCCAGGCAGCGACCTACCGCTACGGCTTGTCGGTACGAAGCGCAAACACTCACCTATGCCGAACTGACGGCGCGTGTGTCTGCCTTGGCCTCAACGCTGAGAGCAGAGGGCGCGGGTCCGGAAGTCAAGGTGGGCTTGTGTGCGCATCGTTCTTTGGAACTGGTGGTGGGCATGCTGGCCATTTTGGAAGCGGGGGCGGCCTATGTCCCACTGGACCCGGCCTATCCCGCTGAGCGGCTGACCTTCATGGCCCAAGACGCCGGTCTTGCCTTGCTGGTCACCGTGAACGATCTGGATACCTCCATGCTGCCCGCCGACATCCCGCGCATTCTGGTGGATGAACCCCGCCCCGCGAAAAACATGCGTGGGCCTGGGGCCGGGACGGATCAACTTGCCTATGTGATCTATACCAGCGGATCGACAGGGCGGCCGAAAGGGGTGCAACTCACCCATCGCGGTTTGCTGAACCTGGTGTCGGCGCAGATCGAAACCTTTGCCATTACCCCGCGCAGTCGCCTCTTGCAGTTTGCGGCCACCAGCTTCGACGCCTCGGTTTCTGAAATTTTCACCGCTTTATGTGCGGGTGCTGCCCTGGTCCTCGCCGACCGCGAACGGTTACAGCCCGGCCCCGAGTTAGCGGCTTTGTTCCGTGACGAAGCCGTCACCCACGTCACCCTACCGCCGGGGGCCTTGGCCGCCATGCCGGATGAAGCCCTGAGCGGTATCACCACTCTAGTGGTGGCAGGCGAAGCATGTCCGGCGGATTTCCCCGCGCGCTATGCGCCGAACCGTCGCTTTATCAACGCCTATGGACCCACCGAGACAACGGTTTGCGCCACCATGCATGTGTGCACCGGTCGCGAGGAGAAAGCGCCCATTGGCAGGGTTATTGACGGTGCGGTGGTGTATGTGCTGGATGCTTATCTCAACCCGGTGCCGGTTGGCGTGCCCGGCGAGTTGGTCATCGGCGGGGTGGGCTTATCTCGGGGTTACCTGAACCGTCCGGGTCTCACGGCCGAAACCTTTGTGCCCAATCCCTTTGCGGCAGACAGTGGTTTTGACCGTCTCTATCGCAGCGGTGACCGGGTCCGGCGTTTGCCGGACGGTACCCTTGAGTTCCTGAGCCGTATGGACGCACAGGTCAAGGTACGCGGCTTCCGCGTAGAGCCCGGCGAAATCGAGGCCGTCTTGCACGATGTGCCCCGTGTGAGCCGGGCCGCGGTGGTGCGTGTGAAAGATGGCGCGGGGGGTTATCTGGCCGCCTATGCCGCGCCGCGTGCTGACGAACTGGTACTGTGGCCGTCCGTGGCCGAATTCTATGTTTATGACGAACTCTTGTATGGCGCCATGACCCACGACGAGCGCCGCAACGATGCCTATAAGGAAGCCATTCGCCGTGCGGTGCCCGGTAAGATTGTTGTGGAGGTGGGCACTGGTAAAGACGCCATTCTGGCCCGCTTCTGCGCGGAGGCCGGCGCCGCCAAAGTCTATGCGTTGGAACTGAACCCGGACATCGCGGAACTGGCGCGCGAGGCAGTGCGGCGCAACGGCTTCGACAACATCATCCAGGTCATTCAGGGTGACGCCGCCACGCTGACGCTGCCCGAGCCGGCGGATGTGCACCTGTCGGAAATCGTCGGTCCCATCGGCGGCTGTGAGGGCGCGGCAAAAATCGTCAATGAAACGCGCCACCTGCTGAAGGAAGACGCCGTGGTTATTCCCGGCCGCAGCCTCACCAAGATGGCGGCGGTCACCATGCCCCAACACGTGCTGGACGATCCGGGTTTCACCGAGGTCACCGGAGTCTACGCGGACAAAATCTTCGCTCAGGTGGGCTATGCCTTCGATCCGCGTATCTGTGTGGGCAACTTCCCCGCCGCCAATGTGCTGAGCAACCACCAACCTTTCGAGGATCTGGACTATACTCGGCCCATCGATTTGGAAACCGAACATCAGATTCGTTTGGAGATCCACAAAGCCGGTCGCCTGGACGGTTTCCTGGTCTGGCTGACGCTGGAAACCTGTCCCGGCGTGTGGTTGGATATTTTTGAACACGTCCACTGCTGGTTACCGGTGTACCTGCCGGCCTTCGAACCCGGCATTCAGGTTTTTCGGGGCGATGTGTTGACCGCCACCGTATCGCGCAAGCTTTGCGCCAACGGCTTGAACCCGGATTTCCACATCCAGGGCCACTTGCAATTGGGTCCGGGAGAAACCATCCGGGTTGCTTACGATAGTTGGCACTTCAAACAGGTCTTCCGCGCTACGGACTTCACCCGGCGCCTGTTCCAGGAGGACGGCAGTTACCGGGTGCATAGCCCGGCATCCCTACGACAGGCAATGGAAACCGCGCTGACCCAACGCCTGCCGGCGCACATGCGACCAGGGGTGTTGCAAGTCTTGGAACAACTGCCGGTGAGCCCGGGCGGCAAGGTGGATCGCAAGGCGCTGGCGCGTCCTGCCGTCGAGGAACAGACTTATGTCGCGCCGCGCAATCCCGTGGAACGCCTGGTGGCCGATGTCTGGGCCAAGGTGCTGGGACAGGAACGGGTGGGCATCCATCACAACTTCTTCGAACTGGGCGGCCACTCGCTGAACGCGGTGGCGGTGACCACGCGTATCCTGGAGCATTTCGGGTTGGACATTGCCCTGCGCAGCTTCTTCGCCACGCCCACCGTTGCAGGGCTTGCCGCCTTGATCCAGGAGCGAGGCGCCGGAGAGGTGGGACCACCGCTGGTGCCGGTAGACCGTACGCAACCCCTTGCCCTGTCGTTTGCCCAGCAAAGACTCTGGTTCTTGGATCAAATAGCGCCTTCCGCCACCTATAACATGGCCACGGCGCTACGTCTGCGCGGCTCGTTGCACGTGGATCATCTGGCGGAGGCGGCATCACTGATCATCGTCCGTCACGAAAGCTTGCGCACGCGGTTCGTGACAGAAGGCGGCAAGCCGGTGCAAGTGATCGACCCACCCATGCCGGTGCACCTGCCCATCGAAGAGATGGATACAGCAACAGCCATGGAACGCGCCCGCGCTGAGGCGGCGACGCCCTTCAACCTGAAGCAAGGCCCGCTCTTCCGCCTACGCCTACTGCGCATGACAAGCGATGATCACCTGCTGGTACTGAACCAACACCACATCATCAGCGACGGCTATTCCATGGGAGTACTGGTACGCGAATTGGGCGCGGCCTATGCGGCGCTGCATGCGGGTCAAACCCTGGAAGCAACCCCGCTCCCCATCCAATACGCGGATTACGCCGCCTGGCAGCGAGCAACCCTGACCGACGAACCTTTATCGCGGCGACTGGAAGCCTGGCGCAAACGCCTCGCCGGTACGCCGCCGCTGCTGAATCTGCCGACGGACCGACCTCGTAGCGCGGAGATGTCCGACGCGGGCCGGTTACACCCCTTCACGGTACCGGTCGATATCTTGACGGCGCTTACGGATCTGGCGCGTGAGCAGGGGACGACCTTGTTCACCGTACTCCACGGCGCCTTCGCCGTCCTATTAGGTCGCCTGGGCAGCACCGACGACGTGGTCATCGGCACGCCGACAGCCAATCGCAACCGCAAGGAACTGGAAGACCTGATCGGCTTCTTCGTCAACTCCACCCCGCTACGGGCGGACCTCAGCGGTGATCCCAGCTTCCGCGAACTGATCGATGCTCTGCGCGAAACCGACCTGGATGCCCTCAGCGATGCCGATCTGCCGCTGGATATGTTGGTAGATGCCCTGAATGTCGCGCGCATGCCCGGCGTCAGCCCCATCTTCCAGGTCATGCTCATTCTGCAAAATGCGCCGGTAGGCAACTTGCAGCTACCCGGTCTGCGGTTAGAAGCCGAAGAACTGCACTCGGGCACCGCCAAATTCGACCTCAGCCTGGTCATCATGGAAACGGAGGAGGGTCTGCACGCGGCCTTCGAATACCGCACGGCCCTATTCGATACCGACACCATCGAAACACTCAGCCGCCGGTGGTTGGTGCTCCTAGAACAGTTGACCCATCAACCGGATGGTCGCCTTGCCGAACTGGACCTGCTGCTACCCGGCGAGTGGGAACGCCTGTTGGAAGCAGCCGGAGATAGTCGCTTCCCGGAACCCGACGCCGGGTTCCACCGACACATACAACCAAACGATACGCCTGCCTTGTTGTGGGCGGGCGAACAGAAAGAGACCCTAAGCTATACCCAACTGGACCGTCAGGCCAACAGTCTGGCGCACCAATTACGCAAATCGGGTGTTGCCGCCGGCGATGTGGTGGGCATCTATGGCGATCCCGGATTCCACACGGTCATCACCCTATTGGCTGTTTGGAAGGCCGGCGGCTGTTTCTTCCCGCTGGATCCAGCCTATCCCACGGATCGACTTGCCTACATGATTGGGGATGCGGCACCCAAACTGATCCTGCATCCCGCCGACCAACCCTTGCCGAACGTAGGCGACGCGCCCACCATGGTCCCGGCCGATTTCGGAGAGACAGCGCAACCACCGATGCATGCGACGCATCCGGAAGACGCTGCCTACCTCATCTTCACATCCGGTTCCACGGGGAATCCCAAAGGCGTGGTGGTGAGCCACGCCGGTATTGCCAATTTCGCTCGGGTTCAGAGCCAATGCTCGCGGTTGGGCCGGGATGCGCGGCTTTTACAATTCGCATCCATGAGCTTTGACGCATCGGTTGCTGAAATCATTACCCCTCTATTTGTGGGTGCCACCCTGGTCTTTACGGATGAAAACCGTCGACGCCCCGGCCCCGAACTGACCAGACTCATTCAAGAAGCCGGCATCACCCATGCCTTCCTACCGCCCACGGCTGTATCGGTTATGAATCCGGCAGAGGTTCCCGGTTTACAGGGCCTGTCGGTGGCCGGTGAAGCCTGTCCTTTTGAGATGGGTCGTGTCTGGTCTGCCGGCCGCCACATGCTGAATGCCTATGGTCCCACCGAGGCCACCATCGGCGTGGCCCACGCGGTGCTGTCGCCGGACATGGACAGCATGCATATCGGGCGTCCGCGTCCGGGTTCCCGTTTCCATGTGGTGGATCAGCACGGCCGACTCTGCCCGTGGGGCGTGCCCGGTGAATTGTTGATCGATTCAGTGGGTCTGGCGCGGGGTTACCTGAACCGTCCGGCCCTCACGGCGGAACGTTTTGTGCCCAACCCCTTCGCCGACGAACCAGGCCGGCGCCTCTACCGTTCCGGTGACCTGGTCTGCCTGCGCAAGGACGGTAACCTGAGCTTCCTGGGTCGTATCGACCATCAGGTCAAGCTACGCGGGTACCGCATTGAATTGGGCGAGATAGAAGCAGCTCTGTCGGCCCATCCGTCCATTGCCGAAGTTGCCGTGCTGAAACGCGTCGGTACAAGTGGCGCCGAACAGCTCACCGCCTTTGTGATGCCCACCGAAGGGACGACCATCGACGTCAAGGCGCTACGGGAAGCATTAGGCCGCAACCTACCGGCGTACATGGTGCCGGCGTATTTCGACATCTTGCCCTACATGCCCCTGACCCCGGCGGCCAAGATCGACCGACACGCACTGGCTGCACGACCGGTGCCCGAGGAAGGCGACGCCCAAGGTTACACGGCGCCTCGCAACGAAACCGAAGCCCGCCTTGTCGAAATCTGGGCGGGTGTTTTGGGCCTGTCCAAAGTGAGTGTGGACGCCAACTTCTTCGAGCTGGGCGGTGACTCCATCCTCAGCATCCAAATCGTGGCCCGCGCCACGGCTGCCGGGTTGCCCATCACCGCCGCCCAACTCTTCGAGCATCAGACCATCGCCGCCCTGGCTCCGCACGTGGGTGATGCCGAGGCGGTCTTGGCCGAGCAGGGTCCGGTGACCGGTACAGCGCCCCTGACACCCATTCAACACTGGTTCCTGGAACGGCAGCCGGCGCGACTCAACTACTTCAACCAGGCCGTCCTGCTACGTGTGCCGGCTGATCTGGACACTGATGCTTTGACACGATCCCTGACCGCCCTAGTCAACCACCACGACACCCTGCGCCTGCGCTTGAAAGACGGCACAGTGCACTTTGCTGAACCGAGCGAGACGGTCACGCCCGAAATCCACTACCTCAATCATATCGAAGACATTCGGGAACGTTGCATCGACCTGCATGCATCCCTGGATCTTGCCACCGGTCCCGTCATCCGTGCGGCGGTGCTGTATGTGGGCAAGGAGGCGCGACTGTTCATAACGGTGCATCACATGGCCGTAGATGCGGTGAGCTGGCGCTTTTTGTTGGAAGATCTGCAAACTGCCTACACGCTTGCGCAACATGGCGACGCTGTTGCCTTACCGCCCAAGACTACATCCTTCAAAGCCTATGCCGAGGCCCTGCAAACCTACGCTGCCGCGCTGAATCCTCAGCCCATCGTCTCCCCAACCCCGTCGCCACTGCCCGTGGACCACGCGGGCGCCAACACCACGGACGCCGTGGAACAAGTACGCCTCACCCTCTCGTCTGAAGAAACCCGCGTCCTGTTGCAAGAGGCGCCCAAGACCTACCGCATCCGCATCGACGAGGTGCTGTTGACCGCACTAACTCAGGCACTATGCCGTTGGAACGGCGGCCATCATGTACTGGTGGATGTAGAATCCCACGGTCGTGATCTGGCACTACCAGGCGTGGATATTTCACGCACGGTGGGTTGGTTTACACATTTCCGACCGGTGGCACTACCTCATTTTGAGAGCCCGGACACCGCTTTGAAACAGGTCAAAACAGCTCTGCGCGACGGCAACCCCGCGGCCTACGGCATCCAGCGATTCCTGAACCGGGACCCCGCAACGCGCGCCTTACCCAAGGCCGCCGTTGCCTTCAACTATCTGGGCCAGGTCACGGTATCGGAAACTGAGGGTCACTTCCAACTGGCGTCTGAAGATAGCGGCCCGCTGAGCGCACCCGGTGCGCAACGCAGCCATGTTCTGGACGTCAGCGGTCTGGTCACGGACGGTAGGCTGCAACTGGAGTTGGCCTATGCTCGCACGGTCCACGACCGGCAAACGATTGAGAACCTGGGCACAGCTTGGGCCGATGCCCTGCGTGACCTGATGCAGCATCTCCAATCCGGCGCAATTGGCTATACGCCCCACGACTTCCCAGCAGCAAATTTGCCACAAGAAGCTTTGGACAAACTGGCCGATACCGAGCCCATCGAAGACGTCTACCCGCTGACCCCCATGCAAGAAGGCTTGCTCTTCCACACCCTCCAGGGCGAGCGCGACGCCTACTTCGAACAAACCACCTGCATCCTCCACGATCTGGACGCCTATAGCTTCCGCCAGGCCTGGCGCTTCACCACACGCCAATACGCGGTGCTGCGCACGGCTTTCATCTGGACAGATCTGCCGCATCCCATGCAGGTGGTGCGACCGGACGCACCCTTCCACTGGCACACCGACGATTGGCGTCACCTGGACGCACAACAACAGGAAGCCCAATTAACCGAATTCCTGGCCCAAGACCACACCCAGGGTTTCCAGCCGGACCAGGCGCCGCTTATTCGCTTTGCCCTGTTCCAAGTCGCCGAACGGGACTACCGCTTCGTTTGGAGCCACCATCACCTCCTACTGGACGGCTGGTCCCTGCCGCTGCTGCTGAACACCACCTTCAGCGCGTATACGGCTCTACGTCAGGGTCATACACCACCGCCCGTTACCAGCAAACCCTTCCGCGACTACACTACCTGGCTGCAAGCGCGCGACACCGCACGGGACCTGGCCTTCTGGCGCAGCCATCTGGCCGATGTCGAAGAACCTACCCCCCTCTACGGTGAAGCAGAAACCCCAAGCTTCATCCGCCGCCACTTGACGCTGTCGGAAACCGTCACCAACGACCTGGAAGCACTGGCGCGTGAGCAACGTCTGACCCTGAACACCTTGTTCACCGGCGCTTGGGCGTTACTGTCCGCGCGTATGGCGGCAAGGGATCAGGTGGTGTTCGGCGCGGTTCTATCCGGTCGGCCCGCCGCCCTACAAGGTGTGGAAGCCATGGTGGGTCTGTTCATCAACAGCATACCGCTGGCCGTGGACGTACCCGACGCATCGAACCTGCTTACCTGGTTGCACAACCTGCAAGCCTATCTCTTGGAAGCCGATCAGCATGCCCACATTCCGCTGGCCGAGATCACCAAACAGGCATCCATCCCGGCGGGTGCGCCGCTCTTCGAGACCCTGATCGCCTTTGAAAACTATCCCATGAACACCGGCGGCGACACCCCCGACCTGCCGCGCATGACCGATTTGCGACAAGAAGAGCAAACCACCTACCCCCTGACGGTGGTAGCGGCTCCCGGCAAACAACTCAGTATTCGCTTCGACACCCACACCCTGGAAGATGCCGCCCTGCAACGCATAATCAACGGCTTGGAGCGCCTTTTCAGGCAAATGGTCCACAACCCGCAAGCCGACCTGAAAGACTTCGACATCCTTTCGGAAGAACAGCGCCGGCAATGGCTACAAGCCCCGGCTGTTTCCCAACCGGAACGCTGTCTGCACCAGGGCTTCACCCAGATGGTGGCAACCCACGGAAACCGCATCGCCCTAACCGCCGATAGGGAAAACCTGACCTACGCGCAACTCCAGGCACGGGCTGCCGTTCTGGCCCACCGCCTTGTAGAAGCCGGTGTGAAACCTGAAACCCTGGTCGCCCTCAGTTTGCCGCGTGGGCAACATCAGGTCATCGCTATTCTGGCCGTGCTCCAAGCCGGCGGCGCCTACGTGCCTCTTGACCCGGCCTGGCCCCAGGAACGTCGTGACTTCGTCTTGCACGATACCGGCGCCCCTGTTTTGCTGACGCGGGGCAATGCGGCACCTTCATTCAACGGGCTGGTCATCGACCTGGATGAGGCATTATTGGAAGGCAGATCTCAAACACCCCCGGAGGTGTCGGTCTCGCCCCACAACACGGCCTATGTCATCTACACATCGGGTTCTACCGGCAAACCTAAGGGCGTGTTGGTCTCCCACCACAACGCCATGCGTTTGTTCCGCGTGACCGAACCTCAATTTAACTTCGGTCCTCACGACGTCTGGACCCTGTTCCACTCCTACGCCTTCGACTTCTCGGTGTGGGAACTCTGGGGACCTCTGCTCACTGGCGGCCGTTTGGTCACCGTGTCCCAGGCAATCAGTCGCGATCCCGCTGCCTTCTACCAATTACTGGTGGATGAACAGGTCACCATCCTCAACCAGACTCCGTCCGCCTTCCTACGTCTTGCCAAAGCAGAAACCGAGTTGGGCGAGACCCGACTCACCACCCTGCGTCGCGTCATCTTCGGCGGCGAAGCACTGGACATCCCCGCCCTGGCCGATTGGTGGACCCGGCACGATGACGAAGCACCGCTGCTGGTGAATATGTATGGCATCACGGAAACCACGGTCCATGTCACCTACCGCGAGATCCGCAAAACCGATCTGCAAACCCGTGGCAGCACCATCGGCGCGCCCCTGGCCGATCTCAGCACGGTGCCGGCCGATGCCCGTCAACGACCCGTCCCCATGGAAACTCCCGGCGAGATTCTGGTAGGCGGTGCGGGCTTGGCGCGGGGTTATCTTAACCGACCGGGTCTGACCGCCGAACGCTTTATCCCCAACCCCTTCGCAACCACACCCGGTGAACGTCTCTACCGCTCCGGCGACCTGGGCAAACGGCGCTGTGACGGTGAGGTGATCTACGCGGGCCGTGCCGATCATCAATTGAAGATTCGCGGCTTCCGCATTGAACCCGGTGAGATTGCGGCGGCACTCACCGAATGTGAAGGCATCACGCAAGCGCTGGTCGTACCGCATCGGGATGACGACGGACACACCCGCTTGTGCGCCTACGCCACCTACAGCGCCGACCAACCTCAGGTGACTGACCTGCGCGCCGATTTACAAGCGCGCCTTCCGGAACACATGGTGCCCGCCTTCTTCGTTCTGCTGGAAACCTTCCCGCTCACGCCCAACGGAAAAATAGACCGCAAAACCCTGCCCGCGCCCGATGCGCCGGTGGGCGCCGGCTATACCGCCCCGCGTTCGGAAGCAGAAACAGCACTGGCCAAAATTTGGGCTGACGTCCTGAGCCATGATCGCGTAGGCATCGATGATCGCTTCTTCGACCTCGGCGGTGATTCCATCCTCAGCATTCGTATTCTCTCGGCTGCCCGTGCGCACGGCCTGAAACTGACACTGCAGGACATCTTCCAACATCAAACCATTCGCGAACTGGCCGCCCACGCCGAACAAACCGGTGAGACTACTACCGCGACAGAACCCTTCGGCCTGATTACAGAGGAAGTCCGCGCCATGCTGCCGGTGGATGTAGAAGACGCCTACCCACTGTCGGCCCTGCAAGCAGGCATGCTGTATCACGGCGAATTGAACCCGGAAAGCGCGGTCTACCACGACATCTTCAGCTACCACCTCCGCGCTCCCTGGCGACCGGACGCCATGCGCAAAGCGGTGGCCGATCTGGCCGCCGCCAACCCCATCCTGCGCACCGCATTTGCGCTGGACGGCTACGGGCAACCCCTGCAACTGGTCTACCGCGACCAACAACCGGAACTGGCTTTCCACACCCTACCGGAAGGCAGCAAGGCGGAACAGGACGCGGCCCTGCACCATTGGATCGAAGAAGAAAAAGCGCGCGCCTTCGACACCAGCCGTCCCGCTTTGGTACGCTTCTTCCTGCACCAACGCGACGCCGACCACTTCAGCTTCACGGTCAGCTTCCACCATGCTGTTTTGGACGGCTGGAGTGCGGCAAGTATGCTCACCGGCCTGTTCGCCGCCTACCTGGATCGCGCGCAACCCGAAACTGCGCCCATTGCCTTCCGCGACTTCATCGCTCTGGAACAGCAAACCACCCAAAGCGCCGGTGCTCAGGATTATTGGGCCGAACAATTGATGAACCTGAACCCGGCCCCGTTACCGCGTCGCCGCGCCATGGCGGAAACCACGACCGACGACATCGTCAATTTAGAAGTCCCCCTAACCAAGGTCATTTCCGACGGCTTGTACCAACTGGCATCCCAGGCAGGCGTACCCGTAAAATCCGTCCTGTTGGCCGCCCAAACACGGGTCAGCGCCTTCCTGGGCGGCAGCCGCGATGCCGTATTCGGCCTGGTGGTCAACGGCCGGCCGGAAGTAGAGGGCGGTGAGCGTGCGCTGGGCCTGTTCCTGAATACAGTGCCCTTCCGCCTGCAACTGGACGGCGGTTCCTGGGAACACCTGACCCGTCGGGTCTTCGAAGCCGAACGCACCATGTTGCCCCATCGCCGGTTCCCCCTGGCCGAACTCCAACGCCGACGCGGCGCGGGCTCCCTCTTCGAGATTGTCTTCAACTACACCCACTTCCACGTCTATCAGGGTTTGGAAGGCTTGGACGATCTGGCCTTGGTGGATGCCTTCAGCTTCGAGAAAACCAATTACCCGCTGACCGCCAACTTCAGCCGCGATCCGGGTTCGGAGCAAGTACGTCTCACCCTGACCTACGATCCCGCCGTCCTGGATGCCGACATGATGGAGGCCGTGGCGGGCTACTACACAACCACCCTGACCACCATGGCCCAAGATCCTTCGGTGACCATTGCGGCAACCCAACTACTTACCCAAAGCGACCTGGCCTTGCTACAAGCCTGTAACCCGGAACCCGGCCAGGCAGCGACGCCGATACCGCTACCTACGCAACTGGCGGAAACAGCGCGGCAAAACCCCGACCGGCCGGCCGTAATCGACGGCGCGCGCCGGTTCACCTTCGCAGAACTGGAATTTCGGGCCAATGCGCTGGCCCATCGGTTGATCGCAAAAGGCACAGGTCCCGATGTACCCGTGGTGGTGTGCTTGCCTCGTTGCGCCGAATTGGTGGTTGCCCTCTACGCGGTCATGAAAGCAGGCGCTGCCTACGTACCCATGGACCCGGGTCTCCCCGCCTCGCGTCGCGCCTGGATGCTTGAAGATACAGGCGCCCCCATCTTGTTGACCAACGCGGAAGGCAGCACAGCAGAAACCCCCGGCGTGACAACCCTGACGGTAACTTGCGACGCAACTCCTGCCGAGCCCGTAACGGTTGACGTGGCCGGTCACCATGCCGCCTATATGATTTACACCTCCGGGTCCACCGGCCGGCCCAAAGGGGTGATCATCGACCACTCGGGTCTTTGCCACTATCTGCGCTGGTGCCGTGAAACCTATCCGGCAGGTGATGCGCCGGTGCACGGTTCCATTAGTTTCGACGCCACCATCACCTCACTTTGGCCTCCATTGCTCAGCGGTCATGCGGTGCACATGGTAGAGGGCGAACAAACCATCAGCCAACTCGCCGAAACCCTAACCGCGGGTCACCGCTTCGGCCTGGTCAAACTAACCCCGGCGCATATGGACGCCCTGGCCGGCCTGATCACGGAACCCTGCCTGAATATCGGTGCACTGGTCGTCGGCGGGGAAGCCCTGCACGATCAATCGCTGCAATGGTGGCGGGAACACGCCCCGCAAACCCAGATCATCAACGAATACGGCCCAACCGAAACCGTGGTGGGCTGCGCCAACTACACCGTCCCGACAGAGGCAGACGACGGCCCGGTCTCCATAGGTAACGCCATTGCCGGCGCCACCCTGTACGTTGCCGATGATCAATTGCAGCAAACACCACCGGGTGTCGCCGGCGAACTGCTGATTGGCGGCAGAGGCATGGCGCGCGGCTACCTCAACCAACCCGCGCTGACAGCCATGCGCTTTGTGCCCGATCCCTTCAGCAAAATACCCGGTGCCCGACTCTACCGAAGCGGCGACCGGGCGCTACGCTTCGCGGACGGCAATCTCCACTTCCTGGGCCGTATCGATGCTCAATTGAAAATCCGCGGCTACCGCATCGAACCCGGCGAAATCGAGGCCGCCATGACCCGTTTGTCCGGCGTGGAAGCAGCCGCCGTGGGTACCCGCCAAACCGCCGGCGGTGTCTACTTGACAGCCTGGTACCTACCTGCATCGGACGGCCCCGATGTGGAAGTAGTCCGCAAGTCCCTTCGCGCGGTGCTGCCGGACTACATGGTGCCTACCGGCATCGCACGGGTCGATCACTGGCCGCTCACCAGCAGCGGCAAGTTGGATCGCACGGCCCTGCCGCCGGTAGACCTGGCCACCGCCACGGTCTACGTGCCGCCGACCACCCCCACGGAAGAAGCCCTATGCGCCGTGTGGGCCGAGATCTTGGAACGGGATCGCGTGGGCACGGCCGACAGCTTCTTCGATTTAGGTGGCCACTCCTTGACCGCCGTTCGCATCATTACCCGCATCCGCGATCAGTTCGGTGTGGATCTATCGCTGGCCTACCTCTTCGAGGAACCCACGGTCGCAGGTCAGGCGATCCGCATCGATCAAATGAAACAGGTGGTCTCGCAAATTGATGAAGACGATGACCTTGGCGACGACGAGGAGGAACTGCTGCTGTGAGCCAAACCATGGAAACCATCGAGGCATTTCTCAGCCGTCTCAATGCATTGGGTATTCGCCTGGGTCTGGAAGACGGCCGCCTGCGCATTCGCGCCGCCAAGGGGGTGCTGACCGCCGAGTTGAAAGGCCAACTCAAAGCCCGCAAGGATGACGTCCTGGCCTTTCTACAACGGGCACGCGCCGCCGGCGATGCCGAGTGCATCCCCACCACGCCTCGCGACAGCGCACTGCCTCTAAGTTTCGCGCAGGCCCGCCTGTGGTTTCTGGATCAATTGGAACCGGACAGTCCGGCCTACAACATGCCCGTGGCCCTAACCCTGAACGGCGCACTGAACATCACCGCACTGGAAGCAGCCGTGCACCAAATTACGGTACGCCACGAGGTCCTGCGCACCCGCTTCCCCGACGATGCCGGCAACCCGCGCCAACACATCGACCCACCGCAGCCTTTGAACCTGCCGGTCATCGATCTCTCCGGTCTGGACGATCCCACCCCGGCAGCAACCGCCCTGTTGCAAACGGAAATCGTTCGCCCCTTCAATCTGGCCCAAGGACCCTTAATGCGACCCATCGTGTTGCGACTCTCTGCCAATCATCACCACTTCCTGGCAAGCCAACACCACATCATCTCCGACGGCTGGTCCATGGGCGTGATGGTACGCGAATTAGGCGCACTCTACGGCCAGGGGGTGACACAGGGAATCACGGACCATACCCGCATCTTGCCGCCGCTACCCATTCAGTACGCCGACTTTGCCGCCTGGCAGATCCAACAACTCGGCGAAGCCGCACTGGACACCCAATTGACCTGGTGGCGCCAGCAATTGGCCGAGGCGCCGCCGCTGCTGTCCCTACCGGCGGACCATCCGCGCCCGTCCATGCAAACCAGCCGAGGTGCCCGCGAACCCCTCACCTTGGATCAAGCGCAGGCTCGCGCCGTCTTCGACTTTGCCCGACAGCACCAAATCACGCCCTTTGCCGTGCTGGATGCTGCCTTCGCCCTCTTCCTGGGCAGTCTCAGCGGCGAAGAAGACGTGGTCATCGGCACCCCCAGCGCCAACCGGGACCGCGCCGAGATCGAGCCCCTGTTGGGCTTCTTCGTCAACACGCTGGCCTTGCGCCACACCCTGGACCAGCACCGCGACTTCACCTGGTTGGCCGGCCAAACCGCCGCCACGGCCGGCGAAGCCCAAGCCCATCGCGACGTGCCTTTCGAGCAGGTGGTCGAGGCAGTGCAACCCGAACGCGATACCTCCCACGCTCCGCTGTTCCAGGTGATGTTCGTCTGGCAAAGCGCTAACCCAAAGGCGCTGCACCTACCGGGACTGCATGCAGAGCCATTGGGTGGCGAAGCCGTAACCGCTAAGTTCGACCTGACCCTGGAATTGGGCGGCGATGAACACCAAATAGGCGGCAGCTTCGAATACAACCGCGACCTCTTCGAACCTGTCACCATCCGCGATCATGCGTCTCGCTTCAAAACCCTCTTGCACGCCGTGCTGACCAACCCCAACCAACCGCTTCATGCCCTGGATTGCCTCACCGCTGAAGAACGTCGCCGGGTCCTGCTGGATTGGAACCAAACCGGCGATCCCGCACCCTATCAAGCATTCCCACAACGCTTCCTGGCCGTTGCCCAAGCTCATCCGCAAGCACCCGCCGTGACCCATGATGATCAAACGTGGACCTACGCGGAACTGCTTACACAGGCCCAAAGGATTGCCGCCCGCCTGCAAGCCGCCGGTGCGGGACCGGAACAGCGTGTCCTGGTGTGCATGCCGCCCGGCTTGCAAGCCATGGCCGGCGTCATGGGCATTATGTTGGCAGGCGCAGTCTACGTACCTGTGGACCCAACCTATCCCGAAGCCCGCATTTGTTACGTGCTGCAAGACTCCGGTGTTCGTCTGGTCCTTGTGAACCAAGGCACTGCGGCAACCCTGCCTGAAGGCGAGCATTACTTGATTCAGGTCGACGCGCCGGCAGAAACCCCGAAACTTCAACCGGTGGTGCTGCATCCCGGAAACGCGGCCTATGTCATCTATACCTCCGGCTCCACGGGGAAACCCAAGGGCGTGCTGGTGAGTCACGCCAACCTCAGCAACTTCTTGGAAACCCGTATTGCCTTCTACGGATGTCTGCCGCAGCGCTATTTCCTGTCGGCAGGCATGGCCTTCGATTCCTCCATTTCCGGGCTTTTTCCCACCTTGGCCGGCGGCGGTCATCTGGTCACGGCAGATCCCGATACCGCGCACGACCCGGAACATCTGGCCGCCTTATTGGCAACCCACCGCATTACCGCCACGGTGCTGGTGCCCACCCTTTACGCCGCCGTCAAACCCTTCATGACACACCGACCGGAACACCTGGTGGTTGCGGGCGAAGCACTGCCGTCCGTACTCACCGAAGAACCCGTCTACAACGAGTACGGCCCCACCGAAGGGTCCGTTTGGGCCACGGCCTGTCGCATCGACCAACCCACCGACCGCGTGCCCATTGGTTACCCTATCCCCACAGCGCGCATCTATGTGACGGATCGCTTCCTGCAACCCCTACCGGCAAGAGCCGCCGGCGAACTGCTGATTGGCGGACCCGGCGTCACGCGGGGCTACCTGAACCGCCCGGGTTTGACCGCCGCACGCTACGTCCCCGATCCGTTCGGCGACCAACCCGGTGCGCGCCTCTACCGCACCGGAGACCGTGTGTCATGGCGTGGCGACGGCATGCTGGACTTCCACGGTCGCATGGACCATCAAGTCAAATTGCGCGGTTTCCGCATCGAGTTGGGCGAAATTGGAAACGCGCTGGCGCAACATCCCGGCGTGCGCGAGGCAATAGCACTGGTGCGTCGGCAACACCTATACGCCTGGATCATTCCCGACGGCCCTACGCCGGACACCACGGCCCTGCGTGATTTCCTCAGCGCATCCTTGCCCAACTACATGGTGCCTTCCGCCGTGGCTGCTCTGGATCGTTTCCCCCTGACACCTAACGGCAAAATAGACCGCGATGCATTGGTCACGCCGGGTCTGGTCTCGCATAACTACCTGGCCCCGCGAACCGAGGTAGAAGCTATCCTGGCCGCGATTTGGTCCGAGGTCTTACAAAAAGATCAGGTGGGTGCGCTGGACGATTTCTTCCAAATGGGTGGTCACTCTCTGCTGGTAGCGCAAGTCAACGCGCGGATTCGCGAGGCATACGGTGCGGCATTGCCCCTACGCGATCTGTTCCAGGCCACCCGTCTGGAACAGTTGGCGGAACGCATCGAGCAGGCGCTTGCCGAACCCCACCCCTATACCTCAGTTCCCATTCCGTCCGCTCCTACCGACGAACCGCTTGTCCTGAGTTTCGCCCAGCAACGGCTCTGGTTCCTGGACCACTTCGACGGCGGCGATTCGGACCAACGAGCGCGCACCGCCTACAACATGCCCACCGCCCTGCGCTTCCTTGGCAAGCTGAACGTACCTGCACTCAGCGCAGCCTTCAATGCCCTGGTGCAGCGCCACGAGGTCCTGCGCACCGTCTACCCCGAACACAACGGCAAACCCGCTGTCCTGGTACTGCCCGCCGAACCCCTGAACCTGCGTGCGGAACCCATCTACCATGGTTTGGAGGAAACCGGCCGCATCGCCGATGCAGACGCCGCGCAACCCTTTGACTTGGGCAAGGGCCCCCTCTTCCGCGTGCGCCTCCTACACCTGGATCAAGACGACCACGTGCTGCTGCTGAACCAACACCACATCATTTCGGACGGTTGGTCCGCCGGCATCCTCATCCGCGAATTGGGACAACTCTACGAACAAGCCCTGGAAGATCGACCTCTCTCCTTACCGCCGCTGCCCATTCGCTATACCGACTATGCTTTGTGGCAACGCCAAACCCTTGGTGAAAGCGGTCTGGCCGAACAACTCGCCTGGTGGCAGCAGGCCCTCGACGGCATGCCGGCTCACCACGAACTGCCCACCGACCGACCTCGCCCCGCGGTGATGACCTACAACGGCAAACAAACCGTCTTCGCCCTGGACGCCGACACTTCCAAACGCCTGGCCGATCTCTGCCGACAAACCGCCGTCACCCCCTTCATGCTCTTCCTGACCGCTCTCTCCGTGTTGGTTGCTCGCTTGAGCGCACAGTCGAGGGTGGTAGTGGGCACGCCCGTCGCCAATCGCGAGCGCAAGGAACTGGAGGGCCTGTTGGGCTTCTTCGTCAACACGCTGGCCCTGCCGGTAGATATGAGCCGGGACCCTTCTTTTGCGGATTTGCTGGGGATGGTGAAGGAGACGTCGGTCCAAGCACTGGCCAATGCAACCGCACCCTTCGAGCAGGTGGTGGATGCGCTGCAACCCCAACGCGACCTCAGCCACACGCCGCTGTTCCAGTTGATGTTCGTGTGGCAGGACATGGCCTCTTTCCAAGGCGGCTTGCGCGGTATTACCATTGAGGACCTGCGCCAAAACACCACCACGGCCCGCTTCGACATGACTCTGACCATGGGCGAAGGAGGTGAGGGTTACGGCGGTGTATTGGAATACAATACCGATCTCTTCGACCCTGAAACGGCGCAACGCCTGCTGCACCACTTCGAACGTCTCCTGCACCACATCGGCCGGACGCCGGATGCACCGGTAACCCGCCTCCCACTTTTGGACGATATGGACCGCGCCGCGTTGCAAGCAACCTGGGGTGAACGCGCCATCTTCCCCGTCACCGAAACCCCGGCCCACCGCTTCCTGGCAAGCGCCCGGCAACACGCGGACCAACCCGCCCTTATAGCCGCAAGCGGCGATACCCTGGACATGCAGTGGACCTACACCCAGCTACTGCGCCGCGCCGTGCGTTTGGCCCGTCAACTACGTGAGTTGGGCGCGGGACCCGAACAGCCTGTGGCCATTCGCACCGGTCGCAACGCGGAAGCTGTCACGGCGGTGCTGAGTGTGTTGCTGTCAGGCGCCTACTACGTGCCCTTGGACCCGGCCTATCCCGATGAACGCTGCCGCTTCATGCTGGAAGACAGTGGCGCGACAATCCTATTGTTGGGCAAGACCTACACGGCGCCGGAAGGTTATGCCGGTACGGTAATTTCGATGGAAACAACCCACCAGGAGGCCGGTCCCGAATGGGATACCATCCCCTCTGTCACCGTACAACCGGAGAACACGGCCTACACCATCTATACCTCCGGTTCCACGGGCCGGCCAAAGGGCGTGGCCGTCACTCATAGCAACGTCTTGCGCCTGTTCGACGCCACAGCTTCCGACTTCGCCTTCGGTCCCAACGATGTCTGGACCCTGTTCCACAGCTACGCGTTTGACTTCTCGGTTTGGGAAATCTGGGGCGCCCTGCTGTACGGCGGTCGGCTGGTGGCGGTGCCCTATTGGATCACCCGTTCGCCTGACGAATTCCTGAGCCTGCTGCACGAGCAGGGCGTCACCGTTCTCAACCAGACCCCTTCCGCCTTCTACGCCCTGATTGCCGCCGATGCTGCCAGGCCGGAACCCGTAGACCTGTCGCTGAAACACGTCATCTTCGGCGGTGAAGCGCTGGACGCTGCCGCACTCAGATCCTGGTACCGGCGACGCGGCGACACCCAACCCAGATTGGTCAATATGTATGGCATCACCGAAACCACCGTGCACGTAACCTTCCATCCGATCAACCCGGCCGAGTGCGACAAACCGGGCAGCCGCATCGGCGCACCTCTGGATGATTTGGAACTCTACGCTCTGGACCAACACTTGGAACCGGTCCCACAAAGCGCACCGGGCGAACTGTTCGTGGGCGGCGCGGGCCTGTCGCGGGGTTATGTGAACCGTCCGGCCCTGACCGCCGAGCGCTTCATACCCAACCCCCTCAGCCGTCAACCCGGCGCGCGCCTTTACCGTACCGGCGACGTGGGTCGGCTGCGACCGGACGGCGTGATGGACTACGTGGGCCGTGCCGACCATCAGGTGCAACTGCGCGGGTTCCGCATCGAGTTGGGCGAGATTCGCGCCTACCTGCAGAACCTGGACGGCGTTTCAGAAGCCGAAGTGCTGGTGCTGCCCGCCGCATCGGGCAACCCGCAACTTGTCGCCTTCTACACGGGTGATCGTCAGGACGGTTTCCGAGACTTCTTGGGGCAACACCTGCCGGACTACATGATCCCGTCTGCCTTCCACCGGCTGGATGCCATGCCCCTCACCGCCAACGGCAAGCTGGACCGCGCCGCTCTGGCCGCAATGACCCCGGACACCGCTCGAGATGCGCCGGCAACAATCCCGCGCAATCCCCTGGAAGCGCTCTTGCTAGACGCCTGGAAAAGCGTGTTGGGTCGCGACGATCTGGGCATTCACCACAACTTCTTCGAACTGGGCGGCGACAGCATCCAAAGCATTCAAATCACCGCCAAAATGGGCGAACACGGCTACAAGCTGACGCCCAAGCAGATGTTCCAATACCAGACCGTGGCAGACCTGACTCCCCACCTGACCCAAGCCCCGACCACCACGGCAGAGCAGGGGCCGGTCACCGGCGACTTCCCCGCCACGCCCATTTTCAAATGGCTGGCCGACCAGAACCGCAGTAACCCCCATCACTATAACCAGGCGTTGATGTTCAGCATCCCCGCCGGCCTGGCAGCCGAACCTCTGAAACAAGCAGTCGCCGCGCTCATGAGGCACCACGACATGCTTCGCATCAGGGCAAGCTTTGCTCCGCTGCACGTATCTCCGGCCGAACCCGGAGGGGACATTCCCTTCGAAGAACAACAGGCAATCCCTGCCGACATCACGGATGCCGCTGACCAAATCCAGGCGTCGCTAAACCTGGAACAGGGGCCGGCCATGCGGGTGGTGCTCTTCCGCACCGGCACCGACCGTGACCGCCTGTTATGGGTCATCCACCACCTGGCCGTCGACGGCGTCTCCTGGCGCATCTTGTTGCAAGACCTGCAAACCGCCTGGCAACAAGCCCGCAACGACGAACAGCCGGCCCTCCCCGCCAAAACCACCAGTTTCCCCGCCTGGGCCGAACGCCTGACCACCTGGGACCGTAGCGAGGAAACCGCCTACTGGCAACGCATCACCACGGCGGAAGCCCCGAACCTACCCTGCGAGGGTGACCCGGCCCACAACATAGGCAGCAACAGCAACACCCTCAGCGTTTTGCTACCCGCCGACATCACCCGCGCCCTCTTTGAAGAAGCATCTACCGCCTACCGTACCCATATCGATGAGTTACTGCTGACGGCTGTGCTGCTCGCTTTTCAGAAACAGTTTGGTTACCAAAAGCTGTTGGTCGACCTGGAAAGCCACGGTCGCGAAGCCCTCTTCGAAGACATCGATCACGCCCGCACGGTGGGCTGGTTCACCACCATCTACCCGGTCCTGCTGGAAGCGCCCGGTGATGATCTGCCGGACCTCATCAAAGCCGTCAAAGAGAACCTGCGCGGCATCCCCAACAAAGGCATTGGCTTCGGTCTGCTGCCGGAACCGCTACAAGACCCGGCGCAAATCAGTTTCAACTACCTGGGCCGCACCACCGGCGTGACCCAAGACGACGGTCTCTTCCAAAGCGCCCGGGAATCGTTCGGCTCCACCCAGAGTCCGGAGGACCGTCGCGCCCACCTCCTGGACATCAGCGCCATCGCCGCGGGCGACCAACTGCAACTATCCATCACCTGGTGCACCCGCCTGCAATCCCGCTCCTTGATCCAAAATCTGGCCGATGCCCTGGCCGACCAACTCACCCGCATTGTCCAACACTGCCGCAACCCCGAACACGGTGGCCGCACACCGTCCGATTTCCCGCTGGCGGCTGTGGATCAAGCAACCGTAGACCGCCTGGTAGGCGCGGGACGCAATACCGAAGACTTCTTCCCACTCTCGCCCATGCAAGAGGGCATGCTCTTCCACGGCCTGTTCGCCAAAGAAGGCGCGGCCTACTTCGAACAAATGACCGCCGGCCTGGAAGGTGCTTTAGACATCGCCTGCTTCCGCCAGGCCTGGGACCAGGTGATCGCCCGCCACGCCACCCTACGCGCCGCCTACCATTGGGAAAACCTGGAACGCCCGCTGCAGCAGATTTTTCTTCAGGTAACAACAGAATGGACCGTTGAAGATTTGCGCCATGAGGAAGACGGTGAGGCCCGCTTCCAAGCGGCCTGCAAGGCAGACAAGCAACGCGGCTTCGACGTGACCCAAGCCCCGCTCATGCGTTGGGGCCTGTTCCGCCTGGACGATCAACACTATCGCTTTCTGTGGTCCCATCACCATATCCTGCTGGACGGCTGGTCCATGCCCATTCTGTTCGGCGAAATCTTTGCGGCCTACGCCGACCTAAAAGCCGGCCGCCCCGTATACCTGCCCGAAGTGCGACCCTACCGCGACTACATCGCCTGGCTGGAATCCCAAGACCGACAGGAAGCCGAAACCTTCTGGCGTGAGACTCTGGGCGATTTCGACACCCCCAACCCGTTGCCATTGGAAGCAACCGACCGCCCGGACAGCAACGCCCACGCCATGGCAATCCTGCATCTGGACCCGGCCCAAACCGAAACCCTGGCTGCCTACGCCCGCGCCGGTCGCATCACCCTGAACACCATGGTGCAAGGGGCCTGGTCCCTGCTGCTGGGACGTTTCGGCCACCGCGACGATGTGGTCTTCGGCGCCACCCGCGCGGGCCGTCCGGGCGACCTGGCCGGGGTCGACACCATGGTGGGCCTGTTCATCAACACCCTCCCCGTGCGGGTATCGCTGACCGGCAACCCACCCGTCGGCGATTGGCTGCGCGGTATTCAAGACGCCCAGGCAGCCCAAGATCCCTACAGCTACAGCCCCCTGGCCGAAGTACAGCGCTACGCCGCCATCGATGCAGGCGACAGCTTGTTCCGCTCCATCCTCATCGTCGAGAACTACCCGGTCGACCGCGCCGTGGCCAAACAGGAAAGTACCCTGCGCCTCACCCAATTCCAGATGCAGGAACAAACCAACTATCCCCTCACGCTGGTGGTAGGACCCGGCGAACAACTCTCACTGGAAATCAGTTACGACACCGCCCGCTTCACCGCCCGCGCCGCCCATAGCCTGCTGGACCGCCTGGCTTTCCTACTGCAAGGCTTCACCACCACCCAACACTTGGAACACCTCAGCCTGATGGACGCAACCGAGGCCCATCAACTGCTGACAATCTGGAACCAAACGGACCAACCCTTCGACGGCAAACCCCTGCATCAGATGTTCGAAGACATGGCCGCACGGCACCCCCGACAAACCGCGCTGTTCTACGACACCGGCGACACGGTAGAAACCCTGACCTACCAACAACTGAACCAACGCGCCAACCGCCTGGCCCGACATCTCAACAGCTTGGGCGTAGGACCGGAAACCGTGGTGGGCAATTTTCTGGGCCGCCGCCCGGAAACCTTCGTTAACCTGACGGCCATCCTCAAAGCAGGCGGAGCCTACCTCCCCTTGGACACTGCCTGGCCTCAAGAACGCCTGGCCTTCATGATTACCGACAGCCGCGCCTCCCTGGTCCTCCAAAGTAGCGTCGGGCGCCTGCCCGGCGTTTGTGTGCCGGATCAAGATGCCCACGGTACTGAAACCTCTTCAAAGCAAGAGAACCCCAATAATGCCGACTACGTTCAAGATCGATACGTTGCATTGACCGTGGATACCCTGAACCTGGACCACTTGTCAGATGAAAACCTGAACAACCCCATACACCCGCAACAAATGGCCTATACCGTCTACACCTCCGGTTCCACGGGCAAACCCAAGGGCGTGCAGGTAGCGCACACCCAACTCAGCTATCAGGCGCGCGCCGGCCAACACGACATGCAAACCGGACCCGGCGACCGCCTGTTGCAGTATGTATCCCTGAACTTCGACGCCTCCCTGTGGGATGTCTACCTGACCCTGGGCACCGGCGCCACCCTCTGTTTCCCCGACCCCGCCCTGGCCCTGCACGGCGATGATCTGGCCGACTGGCTGCATCGCCACGCCGTCACCTTCGTAACCATGCCTCCCTCCGCCCTGGCCAACTTCACCCCGGCCGCACTGCCCCACCTACGCACGGTGGTCACCGCCGGCGAGGCATGCCCCGCCGAACTGGCAGCCGCCTGGTCCAACGGAGGTCGACGCTTCATCAACGGTTACGGCCCCACGGAAGCCACCATCGCCACCTCCATGCGCGATTGCGACGGCTCCGAAAAACCACCCATCGGCAGACCCATGGCCAACTACCAAGCCTACATCACCGACGATACCCTGCGCCCCCTGCCCACCGGTGCTGCCGGCGAACTGGTGCTGGGCGGCGCTTGCATTGTGCGGGGTTACCTGAACCGTCCCGCCCTGACCGCCGAGAAATTCGTGCCCGATCCCTTCAGCAACACCCCCGGCGCACGCCTATACCGTAGCGGGGACCTGGTCCTGATTCAAGACGGCCCTCACGGACCCGGCGATATGGAGTTCGTAGGAAGGGTGGATCACCAGGTCAAGATTCGCGGCTTCCGCATCGAGCCGGAAGGTGTGGCCGCCGTGGTGAACAGTCACCCCGATGTACGCGGCGCGGTAGTCCTGGTACACCAGTTCCGAGGCATCAAGCAACTGACCGCTTACGCCGTCACTCATGCGGAAGAAACCCTTCCCGCCGTCGACCTGCGCACCTGGCTGCGTGATCGCCTGCCGGATTACATGGTGCCGGCTGCCTTCGTCTTCCTACGCGCCTTCCCCCTCACGCCCAACGGCAAGGTAGACCGCAAGGCCCTGCCCCAACCGGAAAGTAGCGCCCAACAGGACTACGTCGCCCCCCAAGGCACGCCGGCAACCGAGCTGGCAACCATCTGGGCCGAACTGCTGGACCTGGAAACCGCCGGCGCCAATGCACACTTCTTCGAGTTGGGCGGTCACTCCCTGCTGGCCACCCGCGCCATTTCGCGCATTCGCACCGCCTTCCAGGTGGACGTGCCTTTGCAACAACTCTTCATCACGCCCACGCCCGCCGGTTTCGCCGGTTGGTTGCAGGAACAGCAGCGCCGGGAGATGACGCCGCCCATCACACCGGTTTCTCGCGACGGTGCACTGCCTCTGTCTTACGCGCAACAACGCCTGTGGTTCCTGGACCAACTGGAGCCAGGTAACCCGGCCTATAACATCCCCAATGCGCTGCGTCTGACCGGCCCGTTGGATATCGATGTTTTGTCCCAAACCCTCAGCGAGATTGTGCGCCGTCACGAGGTTTTGCGCACCAGCTTCCCCAAGGAAGACGGCAAACCGGTGCAACACATTCACCCGGCCCAACCGCCGGCACTGCAGCCCATCGCCGTAGCCGATGAAGCCGAAGCCCTGGCGCGGGCGCAAGCCGAAGCGGTGAAACCCTTCGATCTGGCCGGCGGTCCTGCTTTGCGCGCCACGCTGCTGGCCTTGGGGCCGCAGGACCACGTGTTGCTGCTGACTTTTCATCACATTGTCACGGACGGCTGGTCGTTCACCGTGCTGCAACGGGAAGTGGGCATGCTGTACGACGCCTTTGTGGCCGGTCGCCCCTCGCCCCTGCCCGAGCTGCCCATTCAGTACGCCGACTTTGCCGCCTGGCAGCGCGACACCCTTTCCGACAATGCGCTACAGGCCCAATCCGCCTGGTGGCAAACCCAACTGGCGGACCTACCCGTGCTGGAACTGCCCCTGGACAAACTGCGCCCGGCCCGCTTCCAGACCGACGGCGCAACCCTGCACACTCTGGTGCCGCCTGCCGTGGCGCAAAGCGTGACGACGATAAGCCGGGAGGCGGAAACGACGCCGTTTATGACCATGCTGGCGGCGTTTGCCGCACTGCTGGAGCGGACGAGCGGCCAGGATGATTTCGGTATCGGCGCACCGGTGGCCAATCGGAACCGGACGGAGTTGGAAGGGCTGGTGGGCTTCTTCGTCAACACCCTGGTCATGCGTATCGATTTGCAGGGACGGCCCGGTTTTGCCGAGCTGCTGCAACGGGTGAAGACCACGGCACTGGGCGCTTACGATCATCAAGATATTCCGTTCGAACAATTGGTTGAAGTTCTGGCCCCGGAGCGGGACCCCGGCCGCTCGCCGCTGTTCCAAGTGATGTTCACCTACGAACCCGGCGGCGATGCGCCCACTGAAGAAGGTCCCCTGCGTCTGTCGTCTTTCGGCGAAGGCGCCGGACTGGCCAAGTACGAACTGTCGCTGTATGCCATCGAAACGCCCGTGGATCTGAGCCTGTCGTTGGAAGTGAACACCTCGCTGTTGACCACGGCCACGGCGCGCAGCCTGCTGGACCGCTACGTGGTGCTGCTGGAAGCCATTGCCGCCGACCAAGAAACGCCGGTGGCCTTCCTGCCCCTGATGCGCGATGACGAACGCCGCTTCCTGCTGGAAACCTGCAACGCCACTCAACGAGACCTGGGCAACACCGGCGCACTGATCCACGAACGCGTCTACCAAATAGCCGAGCGCATGCCGAACGCCGTGGCCGTGCAATCGCCCACCGAAAGCTGGACCTACACCCAACTGGCGCAACGCGCCCACGGCATGGCCGCCGCATTGCGCCGCATGGGCATTCGGGCTGGTGAACCCGTTGGCGTGTTGCTGGATCGCGGCATCGATCTGGTCAGCACCCTGCTGGGTATTTTGGAAGCCGGCGCGGCCTATGTCCCGCTGGACCCCAACAATCCCGCCGAACGCAATGACACTATTCTTGCCGATGCCAAAGTCAAAATACTGGTCACACGTCGCGCCCCGGAAAACTACGCCGGAGCCGTTCTGGAACCGGACACCGAACTCCTGACGGAACCCGGTAACTACCCACAAGCGGGCACCGCCTACCTGATCTACACCAGCGGCACCACCGGCAAGCCCAAGGGTTCTCTGATCATGCACAACGGCGTGCTGGATCTGGTGGATGATCCTACCTTCTACACAACCCAAGCAGGGGAGGGGGTCGGTCTCTCCGCCAACCTGGGCTTCGACGCCATGACCTTTGAACTGTGGAGCCCGCTGGTCTCCGGCGGCCGAGCTTGTCTCATCGACAACACCACCTTTTTGGAAACCGAACGCCTGGCCCAAGCCATAGAAACCATGGCCATCCGTACCATGTTCATGACCACCGCCCTGTTCAACATCCACGCCCGCCGCAAGCCCGATCTCTTCTCCGGCTTGCGTCAGTTGATCTTCGGCGGTGAACGGGTGGATGCCGACGCCGTGCGCACCGTGTGCCGTCATGGCAAACCCGAAATCTTGCTGCACGCTTACGGCCCCACCGAGGTCACCGTATACACCACCCTCTACCCCGTGGAAGACATTGCCCCCGACAGCGGCAACGTGCCCATCGGCAGTCCCAAGGTCAACACTGCCCTGTACGTGCTGGACCCCGCCGGTCACCCGATGCCCCCGGGTCTTCCCGGCGAACTGTTTATCGATAGTAGCAGTCTGTCGCCGGGCTACCTGGACCGATCAAGGCTCACTGCCGAACGCTTCCTTCCCAATCCCTTCACAGGCAACGGTGACCGACTCTACCGCAGCGGCGACCTGGTGCGTCGCCAACTAGAAAGCGGTCACATCGAGTTCCTAGGCCGCACCGACTTCCAGGTCAAGCTCCGCGGCTTCCGCATCGAATTGGGCGAAATCGAAGCCGTCCTGCGCAAACAAGCCGCCGTAGACGATGCCCTGGTGCTGATCACCGGCAAAGGCACGAACCGTCGCCTAGTTGCCTACGTCACAGGTAGGGGTGACGGCGAAAACCTGAAGCAAAACCTGGCCGACACACTACCGGAATACATGATCCCCGCCGCCGTCATGGTCTTGGACGCCTTCCCCCTCAACAGCAGCGGTAAAATCGACCGCAAGGCACTACCGGAACCCACCCTGGATACCCACGTCGCCTACACCGCCCCCCGCAATCCGCTGGAGACGGCACTGACAGGCATTTTTCGCGAACTGCTGGAATTGGAAACCGTGGGCATTGACGACAACTTCTTCAATCTGGGCGGGCACTCGCTATTGGCCACCCGCGCCGTAGCCGCCGTGCGCACCCAATTAAACGCCGAACTGCCCCTGCGCACCTTTTTTGAAGCGCCCACCGTGCGTCAACTGGCCGAAGCACTGAAAGACGCCGCAACCCCAACCGATGCCATCACCCCCGTGAATCGTGCGGCGACCATGCCCGTGTCCTTCTCCCAGCAACGCCTGTGGTTTGTGCACCGTCTGCAGCCCAACGCGGCCTACAACATGCCTTCGGCCCTCCTATTGAACGGTCCCCTGGACGCAACCCTACTGGAAACCGCCTTCGCGCAACTGGTCGACCGTCATGAAACCCTGCGCACCTGCTTCCCCGAACAAAACGGCGAACCCGTAGCGCACGTACTGCCGACATGGCAACCACGCATCACGGTGGTGCAGAAGCAGCGAAACCACGCCGCCGACCTGGTGCAAGCAGACGCCGCCCACGTCTTCGACCTCACCCAACAACCGCCCGTCCGTATCACCCTGGCGCGTCTGACCCCGGACCAACACCTCCTGCTGGTCAATGCCCATCACATCATTTGCGACGGCTGGTCCAACGGCATCCTGGTGCGCGAGCTGACGACGCTCTACGCCGCTCTCCTCCAAAACCAGGAAAACCCCCTACCGCCCCTCCAAGTGCAGTACATCGACTACGCCGCCTGGCAGCAGCAACGCCTGGTGGCCGACGAGTTGGAACGACAGCTCAGCTATTGGCGGCAACAACTCGCCGCGCCGGTGCCCGTACTGCAACTACCCACCGATTTCGACCGCGCCGAAGATGTTCGCGGCGATGCCATCCCCCTGCTCATCGATGCTGACCTGACCCAACAATTGAACCAACTGAGCCGGCAAGCCGACGCCACCCTGTTCATGACGCTGCTGTCTGCTTTCCAATTGCTGTTGGGTCGCTTGGCCGGTGCGGAAGAAGTGGTGGTGGGTTCGCCCGTCGCGGGCCGTACACATGCCGAAACTCAAGACCTGATCGGCTGCTTCCTCAACACCCTGGTCCTGCGCACCGCCTTGACCGACACACCCACCTTTAAGGACTTTCTGGCCAGGGTACGCCAAACCACGCTGGACGCCTACGCCCACCAGGACATCCCGTTTGAGAAGCTGGTGGAAGAACTGCGACCGGAACGCCGCCTCAGCCGCCATCCCTTCTTCGACGTGCTCTTCAACTTCGCCAACCTGCCCGCTGCCGGCGGCGCCTTGCCCGGTCTGTCGTTGGAACCCATGGAAGCAGCCGAGCCCGAGAGCAAGTTCCACATCACCCTCTATGTCACCGAGGGGAGCGGTCAACTGGCGCTGAACCTGGTCTACCGGCGCGGTCTGTTCACCCGCGCCCGCATGGAACGCCTGCTGCACCAGTACCGATATCTCCTGCAACACATCGCCGCCGATCCCAACCGCAATCCCGCTGCTTATAGTCTTGTGGACCCCGGTGCAACCCTGCCCAATCCCGCCGAGATCTTGGACAAACCGCCCGTAGAAGCCGTGGGTATCGCCCTGGCCCGCATTGCCGAACAGCACGCGCAACAACCCGCCGTGGAACAGGGCGATCAAAGCTGGACCTACGCCGAGCTGAATGCACGCGCCGCCGACCTGGCGACCCATTTGCAACCCGGTCAAACCGTGGCGGTGCATGGCCCGCGTTCCTTCGGCCTGATTGCCGCAATCTGCGGGGTGCTGCGCGGCGGCGGGGTGCTGCTGACGCTGGATACCGCCCTGCCCAAAGAGCGCCGCGAGTTGATGATGCAACTAGCCGATACCAAACTGATGTTCAACGTGGGTCCCGCGGCTAATTTCGAAGTGGACCAATGCATCGACGTCGACCCGGACACCGGGCAGGCGACAACACCCGGCACCGTACCCATGCGGGCAGAAATAGACGCCGATGCACCCGCCTATGTCTTCTTCACCAGCGGCACCACCGGTCAACCCAAGGGCGTGCTTGGCCGTCAAGCCGGTCTGGCCCACTTCCTCCAATGGCAACGGCAAACCTTCGACGTCCAACCCGGCGACCGCGCCGCACAGCTCACCGCCCTGTCCTTTGACGTGGTGTTGCGCGATATCCTGTTACCCCTGACCAGCGGCGCCACCCTGTGCCTACCACCGGAATCCATGGCAACCCCGCTGCTCTGGATTGCCCAACGCAACATCACCCTCATGCACACGGTGCCTTCGCTGCTCAACGCCTGGCTGGACCACACCCCCGACAATCAGCCGTTACATGCCCTGCGCTGCCTCTTCATGGCGGGGGAACCGCTGACCGATGTACTGTTGCGCCGCTTCCGCAACGTCATGCCCCAGTTTCAAGGCCGCATTATCAACCTCTACGGCCCCACCGAAACCACCCTGGCCCGTTTCTACTACGAAGTACCCGCCGAACCCCATCCCGGCAGTCAACCCGTGGGCAGTCCTCTGCCCAACAGCCAGGGCCTGGTGGTGAATGAGACGGGGGGACTGTGCGGCGTGGGCGAACCGGGCGAGGTGTTGATGCGCACGCCCTTCCGCTCGTTGGGTTACCTGGGCGGCAGCGACGAAGACAACGCGCGCTTCTGTCCCAATCCCCTGGGTGAAGGCACGGTGTATCGCACCGGCGACCGGGGCCGTTATTTACCGGACGGTTCGCTGACCCTGACGGGCCGCATGGACCACCAGGTCAAGATCCGCGGCGTGCGCATAGAGCCCGGCGAAGTAGCCGCTGCGTTGCAACGCCCGGCGGATGTCAAGCAGGCAGCCGTGCTGGTAGAAGGCGAGGGCGACGCCAAACGCTTGATTGCTTATCTCACGCTTACCGAACCCCAAGAAACCGGTGCTCCGGCAAGAGAACGCGCTGTGCAATTGCGTCGTCAACTGTTGGCCGCATTACCCGAGGCCATGATCCCCGCCCGCTTTATTGCCCTGGCCCACATGCCCCTGAACCCCAACGGCAAGATCGACCGCCGCGCCCTGCCCCAACCCCACACCATACCGGAAGCCGAAGCCACCGCCTACACCGCACCCCGTAACACGACGGAAGCAACCCTGACCGCCATTTGGGCCGAGGTGCTGAACGTGGAGCAAGTCGGCATTCACGACGATTTCTTCGAGCTGGGCGGCCACTCGCTCATGGCCACACGGGTGCTGGCGCGCATCCGCCGGGACCTTGGCGTAGACCTGCCCGTGCGTAGCTTGTTCCAGGCCGGCACCGTGGCGGCACTGGCCCCGCTGTTGGCAACCGCCGCAACCGCCGCACCGCCGTTACAAAAGCGGGAAAGTACCGGACCCGCCCCGCTGAGCTTTGGTCAGCAACGCTTGCGTTTCCTGGATCGTTTCGACGGTGGCGGCGCTGCCTACCACATGCCCTATGCGCTGCGCATGGACGGTCATCTGGACACCGCCGTGCTGGGTCGCGTGCTGGACATCCTGGTGCAACGCCACGAAAGCCTGCGCACCGTCTTCCCCGAACAGGACGGCGAGGCGGTGCAACAGGTCTTATCTGCCCAAAGCATGGTGCTTCCGGTCATCGACCTCACCGACCATGAATCGGCAGCCGAGGCACTGACCGATGCCGAGGCGTTAGCGCACTTCAACCTGGAAACCGGCCCGCTGTTCCGCGTGCGCCTACTGCGTCCGGCGTCTGACCGACACATCCTCTTGCTGACCAAGCACCACATCATTTCAGACGGTTGGTCCATCGGCGTACTGGTGCGCGAACTGACCACCCTGTATGCAGCCCTGGTATATGGCAAACCCAACCCGCTACCGCCGCTCCCCATTCAATACGCCGATTTCGCCACATGGCAGACCAACACCCTAACCGGCGAGCGCTTGCAAGCCCAAGTGGACTGGTGGCGTCACCATCTGGACGGCGCACCGCCGCTCATGGATCTGCCCACGGATCGACCCCGCCCCCGCTACCAAACGTTCAACGGCGACATCAAGAAAGTATTCCTGAACCCCTACCACACCAACAGGCTCCTCGCGCCGGCGCGCAAACACCGGGCGACAACCTTCTCCACCTTGCTGTCGCTGATCCACCTGTGGTGCCGCAAACTCAGCGCCCAGACCGACACGGTGATCGGCTCGCCCATTGCCAACCGACAACAGGCTGAACTGGAACCCCTGATCGGCTTGTTCATCAACACCCTGCCGCATCGCGCCCATCACGACGACACAGCATCGTTCACCGATCTCCTGAAGCGGGTGCACAGCGACGCCCTGGAGGCCTTTGCCCACGCGGCCCTACCGTTTGAAAAACTGGTAGAGGAATTGCGACCGGAACGCAGTACCGCCCACGCGCCCATCTTCCAGGTGATGTTGTTCCTGCAAAACGCGCCGATGGGCGGCCAGGCCCTGCCGGGGCTGACTTTGAAAGCTGCCGGACAAAAGAGAACCACCGCCAAGGTCGATCTCACCTTCAACCTGATCGAAGATGATGAAGGTATTTCGGGTGTGCTGGAATTCAATACCGACCTCTTCGACACCGCCACCATCTTCCGCTTGATTGACGCTTTCGACAACCTGGTCGAAGCAGTTTGCGCGCAGCCCGATGCACCCACGGCTACGCTCTCCCTGATGAGCGAACCCCAACAACAAGCCCTGCTCACCACCTGCCACGGCCCAGCTCTTCCGCCATTTTTTGGTGAAACCATGCTACACACCCTGGCCCGGGTCACAGCGGACCACCCGGAACGTCCGGCCCTGGCCGCTCCCGGCGGCAACCTGCTCTACAGCGAACTGGACAAAACCGTCACCACCCTGGCCGCTCATCTGCAAGCAATGGGTGTAGGACCGGAAACGCCGGTGGCGATCTGCCTGGAACGCCACACGGGCCTGGTGGTTGCCCTGCTGGCCGTCCTGCGCGCGGGCGGCTTCTATATTCCGCTGGACCCGGCCTATCCCGCCGCCCGCACCCAAATGGTGCTGGACGACGCCCGTCCGACGGTGTTCATCACCCAGGAATCCCTACACGACGACCTGCCCGAACACGACGCACAAGTGCTGTTGGTCCCGGAAACAGGCCGCATGCCCCACCTGCCCTTCCAACCGGTCGCCCTGCTCGCGGAACAAGCCGCGTACACCATCTACACCTCCGGCTCCACCGGTAAACCCAAGGGCGTCACCATCAGCCACGGCGCCCTACAAACCTTCCTCACCGCCATGCGCCGGGAACCGGGTCTCAGCCAGGATGATGTGTTGCTTGCAGTCACCACCGTCAGCTTCGATATTGCCGCGCTGGAACTGTACTTGCCCCTCACCACCGGCGCACAACTCGTACTGGCTGATCAGCAAACCACGGGCGATAGCCAGGCCATGGCCGCTGCCATCATCGACGCCGGCGCCACGGTCATGCAGGCCACGCCGGCCACCTGGTCCCTACTGGCCGGCAGCGGTTGGAGCGGCGGCATCCGCGTCTTCTGCGGCGGGGAAGCCCTACCGCCCGCCCTGGCCCAAACTCTGACCACGCACAACCCCGAAGTCTGGAACCTCTACGGCCCCACCGAAACCACCATCTGGTCGGCAGCCCACCGGGTCACCTCGGTAGCACCCAACGAAAGCGCGGTAGCCGTCGGCAACGCTCTGGCCGGGGAACGCATTTTCATCCTGGATAACCACGGCCGGCCCGTCACGCCCGGTACCCCCGGTGAACTGCACATCGGCGGCGTGGGCCTGGCGCGCGGCTATTGGCAACAGCCCGCCCAAACAGCGGCGCGCTTTGTGCCGGACCCGTTTGCAGAGGGCGCACGCCTCTATAAGACAGGCGACCTTGCTAAACACCGACCGGACGGCGCGTTGGCCTTCCTGGGTCGCCTGGATCATCAAGTGAAGCTACGCGGCTTCCGCATCGAATTGGGCGACATCGAGGCCGCCTTGGAAACCCATCCCACGGTCACCCGCGCCGTGGCCATGGTTACCGGAAGAGGCAATGCCCGCAACCTGACGGCCTGGGTACAACACCAGAACGCGGACGAGACAGCCATACGCGCACACGTCAGCACACAACTGCCCGCCTACATGGTGCCCGCCCATCTGGTGCTGCTGGAAACCTTCCCCCTCACCCCCAACGGCAAAATAGACCGCAAGGCCCTACCGCAACCCAAACGCCGTGCACCCCAAGGCCATGCAGTGCTGAATCCCACCGAAGAACTGCTGGCCGGCATCTGGACGGAACTACTGAACGTAGAAGGTATCGGCCCCGACGACAACTTCTTCGACCTGGGCGGACACTCCCTTCTAGCCAACCGCGTGGTTGCCCGTGTATCCCAAGACTTCAGTGTGAACCTGGGCCTACGCCACATCTTCGAAGCGGCCACCCTGCGCGCCATGGCGGCACGCATCGACGGCAGCACGACAACCACGCAAGAAGCCATCCCTACCCTGACGCGCGACGGCAAGTTACCCCTGTCGTACGGCCAAAAACGCTTGTGGTTCCTAGACCGCTTGGAAGGCAGCAGCCCCCTGTACAACATGCCCATGGCCCTACGCCTACAAGGCGCCCTGGACCTGAACGCCCTGCAACAGGCCGTCAACACCCTGGCTGCACGTCACGAAGTGCTCCGCACCCACTTTAAGGCAGAAGACGGCGAGCCCACCGTCATGGTCACGCCGCCGGCGGACGTGCCCCTACCGGTCGTCACCATTGACGAAACCCGCCTGGCCGACACCGTACGCCTGGAAGCCGCCGGCACCTTCGACCTGTCACGGGGTCCCCTATGGCGTCTGAAACTGTTGCGCCTTGCCAAAGCAGACCACGTCCTGGTCATCAGCATGCACCACATCATCAGCGACGCCTGGTCCGTGGACATTGTGACCCGCGAACTGCTCACCGCGTACCGCGCCTTCCGCAATCAAACCACTCCCAACCTGCCCGCCCTACCCCTACAATACGCCGACTTCGCAGCCTGGCAGATCCAACATCTGGCAAGCGTGGCGGCGGGTCAATTGGATTGGTGGCGAGACCATTTGGCAGGTGCACCCCAGGTCTTGAACCTACCCACGCGCACCGGTCGCACCCAAGACGCGCCCGACACCCAAGACATTCGCTTCACCCTGGACGCCGAACTGACCCGAAAACTCCACCACCTGAGCCGCACCCACGGGGCTACTCTCTTCATGACCCTGCTGGCGATGTTCCAAATGGTGCTGTCGCGCTACAGCGGGCAACGCGACATCTGCGTAGGCACGCCGGTGGCGGGTCGCAACCGACGCGAGACCGAGGGTTTGATCGGCCTGTTCATCAACACCCTGGTCATGCGTGGCGACCTCAGCGGCAATCCCAGCTTTATCGACCTATTGCGGCGTACGCGCGGCGTGACCCTGGACAGTTTTGCCCACGGCGATGTGCCCTTCGAGCACCTGGTCGACGCCCTGCAGCCGGATCGCGACATGGGCCGCACGCCCCTGTTCCAGGTGATGTTCGTCTTGCAGAACACGCCGATGACGGTCGAGGATCAGGGCGACTTACAAATTACCCAGGTGGACACCCAACGGGATCAAAGCAAGTTCGACCTGACCCTGACCATGAGCGAGCATCCCAACGGCATGAGCGCGGGTCTGCGCTACAACGCGGCGCGCTTCGATGTCGATCTGATCCGGCAATTGGCCGGCCATTTCTGCAACCTGCTCCACCAGGTGGCGGCATCGCCCGAACAACCGGTGGCAATCCTCTCCATGCTGTCGGCAACGGAACGCCGGGAACGCCTGACCGAGTACCACACACAACGCGTTGCCTTCGATGGTCACCGCTTCCTGCACCTGCACGTGGCCGACCATGCGCGGGAAATCCCGAATGAGGTTGCGGTGCGCGCTCTGTCGGAAGACGGACACACAGAAACCGCGCTGACCTGGTCTCAGTTGAACGGTTGGGCCAATCATCTGGCGCAAGAACTGATCGACCGGGGCGTCGGGCCGGAACAGCCGGTGGGCCTGTGCATGGCTCATTCGGTGGAACTGGGGGTCGCCTTACTTGCGGTGCACAAGGCCGGCGGTTGCTACGTGCCCATGAACCCGGAAGACCCCGGCCAACGCTTACAAAATCTGGCCGCACAAACCGGCATGAAGGTGGTGATGGTGCGTCACGCACTGGACGCCCTGAACCATGTGACGCAACTGGTTGTAGACAGCTTGGGAGATGCACCGAATGTGTGCGTCCCGGTCCATGAAGACAACCTGGCGTATATCCTGTTCACCTCCGGGTCCACCGGCAAACCCAAAGGCGTGGGTGTGACGCACAAGAACCTGTTCACCTACTGCCGCGCCATGCAACGGGATTATGTGAGGGACAAGGGCCTGCACTTCCTCATGCAACAACCCCTGACGGTGGATGCCTCGGTAACCAGCCTGTGGCTGTCGTTGATCACAGGCGG